>ERZ650311.210-NODE-210-length-40416-cov-8.840390_pt1 | contig 40416 bp, 43 predicted proteins | sample MGYA00376247_ERZ650311 | MGnify/ENA primary metagenome ERZ650311 (study PRJEB26733, sample SAMN07839324) | wastewater metagenome | biome: small river; feature: stream; material: water | place: USA: North Carolina | collected 2016-07-28 ...
CCGCGACTTTTAATGGTTCACCAGTGGCTACATAATCCTTAATTAACTCTTCATCTAATGCTTCAAAAGTTACTGAAGTTGTCACTCTGTCAGCTAATTCTCGACCCTGTTTTGTGTCAATAATGCAATGTCCAGTGTGTAAGAGACCAGTTTTTCCACTCAAACGTTTTGCGCGCTCAATCGCAATTTCAGCAGTTGCTGGCTTACCAAAAGATTCGCCTTCAAATTCAAAAGTAGAGTCGCAAGCAATAATGATTGAATCGCCATTGACCATTTCTCTTACTGTATGAGCTTTTGTTATAGCAAGCGCAATTACCATGTCTACCGGGGTCATAGAATTAAAATGTTCGGTCTCTTCGTTAACATTGCTAACGACAATTTCTGGATGCAATCCAGCGCTCTCGAGCAAACGTTTACGAGATGGAGATTGAGATGCAAGAATCAATCGCATGTTAGATATTTCGTCCCGCCCCAAACTTAATTGCTTGTGGCATTGGAGCACGCATGATTGGTTGCGCCCAAGTACTACGTTTAACTACCGGATCTTTCTCTACTCTTTTGTGTTGATTTAGTACTTGCGTCAGAATCGCCAACTCTTCTTTGCTTGGCTTCCCACTAATAATCGTAAATTTAACGGTCATAGCGGAATATTTCCGTGTTTGCGAGGAGGCAAGGAATCTCGCTTGGTTTTCAACGTTCGAAGAACTTTTGTAATGTATTCACGAGATTGATTTGGCTCAATTACTGCATCCACAATTCCACGTTCTGCTGCATTGTATGGATTAGCAAGAGATTCGTTGTATTCAGCAACTAATTGAGCTCGAAGCGCTTCTGGGTCTTTAGCTTCAGCGATTTCCTTGCGATAAAGAATATTAACTGCGCCCTGTGCACCCATCACGGCGATTTCAGCGGTCGGCCATGCAAAAACTACATCGCCGCCAATTTGCTTAGAACCCATAACAATGTAAGCGCCACCATATGCTTTGCGAGTTACGAGCGTTACCAGAGGTACGGTGGCCTCTGCATATGCATAAAGCAATTTAGCGCCACGACGAATGATGCCATCCCACTCTTGTTCTGTTCCAGGTAGAAAGCCTGGTACATCTACAAGGGTGACAATTGGAATATTGAATGCATCGCAGAAACGTAAGAATCTGGCAGCTTTTTCTGAAGAATCTATATCTAAAGTTCCGGCTAACTGCTGTGGTTGGTTTGCAATTATTCCAATAGTTTCGCCTTCGATTCGACCATAACCAACAATGATATTTGGTGCAAAGTTTGCATGAATTTCTAAGAATTCTCCTTCATCAAGCAAAGCATGTATAACAGTCTTCATGTCATAAGGTTGATTAGGTGAATCTGGAATTAAAGTATCAAGCGCAGTATCAGTAGCTTTACGTGCAAGTGTTTCGGTAGCAGGTAAATGTGGAGCTCCATCCATATTGTTACTAGGCAAATAGGAAAGAAGCGCTTTTACATAATCAATTGCATCTTCCTCAGATTCCGCTAAATAATGTGCGTTACCAGTCTTAGATGCATGAGTATGTGCACCGCCTAGTTCTTCCATGCCCACTTCTTCACCAGTTACAGTCTTAATAACATCTGGTCCGGTGATAAACATGTAAGACTTTTCGTTGACCATAACAGTGAAATCTGTAAGCGCAGGAGAGTAAGCCGCACCTCCAGCACATGGCCCAAGAATTAAAGTAATTTGTGGGATTACACCTGATGATCGAGTATTCAAGCGGAATATATGGCCATATCCACCGAGTGCTTGTACACCTTCTTGAATTCTTGCTCCACCTGAATCATTTATGCCAATTAAAGGCACTCCATTTTTAAGAGCGAATTCCATAATTTTTCGAATTTTTTCAGCCATTACTTCGCCGAGCGAACCACCGAAAATTGTAAAATCTTGCGAATAAACTGCGACGCTGCGACCGTCAATGGTTCCAAAACCAATAACTACACCATCTCCGTATGGACGATTTTTCTCCATTCCAAATGAATAGGAACGATGGCGAGCAAACTCATCCATCTCTTGGAAGGAGCCTTCATCCAATAACAATGCGATTCTCTCGCGGGCAGTTAACTTTCCTTTGGCATGTTGCTTAGTTACAGCGGTCTCAGATGCTGCGTGCACCGCTTCATCGAGTCGGGCGCGTAAATCTTCAATCTTGCCTGCCGTAGTTTTCAGATTCTTGCTCATGGGCTTACCGTACCTGCTGTGGGTATCGAAGGTCTAAAAGTCGAAGCGATAAATTCAAAAGTTTCGCAGTACTGGTCAGTAAGCGTGACGGAAGAAACTGAATCAACCCAGATTGATTTAGCTAATAATTTCGAACCCGGAAAAGTTTTAGTCGCGGAATTCCAGAGCGCAGGTCGCGGCAGATTAGATCGAAAATTCGAAGTTCCACCGCGCAAAGGTCTGACATTTTCATTTTGCATCAATTCTGAAAAAGATTTTGGCTGGATTCCTTTAATCACAGGTTTAGCTGTTTCGCGAGCAATCAATAAATATTTAGGAAAAGATCTAGTAAAAATTAAATGGCCAAATGATCTTCTTGTAGATGGAAAGAAATTAGCCGGAATACTTAGCGAAAAAGTTGGTAGCGGTGCGGTTGTCGGAGTTGGTATTAATATATTTCAAACGCAAGAAGAGTTGCCTATTGAGAATGCAATTTCTTTATCAATGGTTGCCGATGTTGATCGTTCTGATTTATTGATTCAAATTTTAAACGAACTAGGTAGCGCACTTTCTAATATTGAGGGCGAGAAGAACAAGTATCGCGAATCTTGCGCAACAATTGGTCAAAAAGTGCGCGTAACGCTGCCAAGTGGTGAAGAAATTGAAGATCTTGCAATCGGAATATCAAATGATGGAGCGCTACTGCTAAATACCCGCGAAATTAGTGTGGGAGATATTGTTCATTTAAGATAACCGCGTGAAGAGATTCCCACGTGTTGGAGTAATTGGCTCAGGTCAATTAGCACAGATGACCTTAGCTCCAGCAGCCGCGCTTGGAATCGATTACATCTCTCTTGCGAACTCCTCTGATGATTCTGCTGCGCAGAGCTCGCCACATGTTGTAGGCGACTATCGAGATTTAGAAACTGTGCGCAACTTTGCAAAAGGATGTGATGTAGTCACTTTCGAACATGAACTAATTCCACTTTCGATAGTAAAGGTTCTAGAAAGCGAAGGCGTGAAATTCCTACCTTCTTCGAGCTCATTTCAATATTCTCAAGATAAAGCTTTAATGCGCGGAAAATTAGCGCATCTACCTAACCCAAAGTGGGAAGTTGTAACTTCAGCTCCTGATTGGAGCTATCCAGCAATCGCCAAAGCTATTTCTGGTGGTTACGACGGACGCGGTGTTTGGAGAGTAAATTCGAAGGAAGATTTGGCGGAGCTTCTTAAAGAAGTCCCGAAACTTCTCCTTGAAGAGTTAATTGATTTTGATTTTGAAATCGCAGTTATGGTTGCACGTTCCCCGCATGGCCAAGCCTCAACTTGGGCGCCAACTCGTACAGTTCAGCGGGATGGAATTTGCATCGAGACTGTAACTCCAGTACCCGAATTTGATGAGAAACAATCTGAAGCAGCGCAGAGTTTGGCCCTTCAAATTGCCGAAGAGATTAAGTTAGTAGGCGTAATGGCTGTAGAGATGTTTGTTAAAGGCGATAAACTTTTTATAAATGAGCTTGCTTTGCGTCCACATAATTCGGGACATTGGACTATTGAAGGAGCAGTTACTAGCCAATTCGAACAACATCTTCGTGCGATTTTAGATTTGCCACTTGGTGATACATCGATGGTGTCAAAGTGGGCAGTGATGGGAAATATGCTCGGTGGAACAAAATCAGATATGTATCGCCCATATCTACATTTAATGGCTCGTACGCCTGCCCTGAAATTCCATCAATACCGTAAAGAAGTTCGCCCCGGTCGAAAAATTGGCCACGTAACTATTACTGGAGATAACCTCGTAGAATTGCGTCAAGAAGTTGATCACGCACTTGCATACATGAGCGGAGAGATTGATGAGTGATGTAGCAATCATCATGGGTTCGGATTCTGATTGGCCAACCATGGAAGCCGCAGCAAATGTGCTGGATGATTTTGGAATTTCATATACCGCTGAAGTTATCTCCGCGCATCGCATGCCAGAAGAGATGGCTACTTTTGCAAAGTCTGCTACTAAAAATGGCTACAAAGTAATTATCGCTGGCGCTGGTGGCGCAGCACATCTACCAGGCATGGTTGCATCTTTAACCCCACTTCCGGTTATCGGTGTTCCGGTGCCACTTGCAAACCTTGAAGGTATGGATTCGTTACTTTCAATTGTGCAGATGCCAGCTGGAATTCCAGTAGCAACTGTAGGAATCGGCAATGCCAAGAATGCCGGAATTTTAGCCGCACGCATTTTGGCAACTTCTGATAGCGCGCTTCTTGTTAAAGTTGAAAATGCGATGCTTAAATTAAATGAAGAGGCAAAAGCAAAAGGCGCTGCGCTTAAAGCAAAGCGCACACATAAAACTGGCTTTTAACGCTTTCGATATTCAATAGCAGGGCAGCGATCCATAATTGCAAGAAGCCCTGCAGCTTCTGCTCTAGCAACCGCCTCTTCATCTATCACATCTAATTGCAACCAGACAGCTTTTGCGCCGATTGCAATCGCTTCATCAACAACTTTGCCGACTAACTTTGAATTAACAAAGCAATCAACTACATCTACTTGAAATGGAATTTCAGATAGTGATTTGTATCCGGTTTCGCCGTGAACCTCTTCGGCTCTTGGGTAGACCGGAACAATCTTGTGGCCTTTATCTTGGAGCAGTTTAGAAACGCCAAAAGCTGCACGTTCTGGATTGTTTCCCAAGCCAACAATGGCCCAAGTCTTCATTGCTAAAACTTGGTCAATGGTTTTTTCGTCGAAGCTCATGCGCGACCTAGCGCGTGGAAATCCCAACCTGCAGCGCGCCATTTATCGCGATCTAACATATTGCGACCATCAAGAATCTTCGCCTGTTTAACTAGCTTCTTTATCGCTGCAGGATCTAACTCTCGATACTCCTTCCACTCTGTTAAGTGCAGAATTAAGTCAGCTCCTGCTACGCAATCTTCAATCTTCTCGGCAAAGTTAAGTGCAGGAAAACGCTTGCGAGCAGGTTCGATTCCCTTTGGATCATGAATAGTCACGTTGGCGCCAGCTGCATATATCTGAGCAGCGATATCAAGCGCAGGGGAGTCACGAACATCGTCTGAATCTGGTTTAAATGTTGCGCCAAGTACTGCGATCTTAAATGACTTTAGATCTGGGCCGAGTTCTTTTTCGACCACATTGATTACGCGTTTACGTGCACGTAAGTTGATTGCATCGATATCTTTTAAGAATTCAACTGCCTGTGATGCGCCAAGCTCTTCAGCGCGCGCCATAAATGCACGGATATCTTTAGGTAAGCAACCACCACCAAAACCAATACCTGCCTGTAAGAAACGATTGCCGATGCGTGGGTCGTATCCAATTGCCTTAGCTAATACCGTTACATCTCCGCCGGTAGTTTCGCAGATCTCTGCCATCGCGTTGATGAATGAAATCTTTGTAGCAAGGAATGAATTTGCTGAGACTTTAACTAACTCTGCGGTTGGAAGATTTGCACGGACCCAAGGGGTGCCTTCTTTGAGATTTACTGCATAAACTGCTTTAAGAATCTCTTCTGCACGATCAGAAGTTACGCCAATTACCAAACGATTTGGTCGAAGCGTGTCTTCGACAGCAAATCCTTCACGTAAGAATTCTGGGTTCCAAGCCAATTCTGTATGTGCAGGAATACTCTTTGAAAGTTCTTGCGCAGTTCCGACCGGCACAGTTGATTTACCAACTAGGAGCGAACCAGGTTTGGCTACAGCTGCTACTGCTGCAAATGCGCTCTTTACGTAAGTTAAATCTGCAGCAAGTCCATCTTTCATCTGTGGTGTACCTACGCAGATGAAGTGAACATCGCAATCTGCGATCTCTGAATAATCAGTCGTGAACTTTAACTTCCCACCTTTTACATGCTTTGAGAGAAGTTCTGGAAGTTCTGGCTCATAAAAGGGAAGTTCTCCGCGTGAGAGCGCTTCGATTTTTGCAGCATCGTTATCAACGCCAACAACTTCAAGCCCAAGTTCTGCCATGCAGGCAGCGTGGGTCGCACCTAAGTAACCAGTACCAATTACGGAGATTTTCATGCTGGGGAGTCTAATACTCCTAGTTAATATTTGATGCTTCCGCAGAGATTTTCACTTGCGGTAGATGTCTTAAATTTATCGATAACCGAAGGAGAAGCAGTGGCTTTCTTAGTTGCCTTTGCCGTCGGCGTAACTTCATCTACAACTGGTTGATCGTTGCGAAGGCGATTAAATAACTCAGGCGCCAATGTTTCATGCCAAATTACAACTGATCCAAGACCTGAGACATAACCGTTAGAAGTCCCTAATGGAATTGTCATGGTGCGCATTTTGCTTGGAGTTAGGTTACGAATCTGCTTTGCGAGATTGACGATATCGCCTTGATTAAGAGTTTCATCAGTCTTTACAGTTTTAAATACCGCAGAGATTAAACTCTTTAATTTGAAAGGATTTAGTAGCACCCCGGTACTTGTTGCTTTACGGAATACCGCAGAAACGAATTGCTGCTGACGTTGCATACGTCCAATATCGCCAAGTCCATCAAAGTCACGAGTACGAACATATTTAAGAGCTTCGATTCCATTTAACGTGTGAACACCTGCCGACATCACCAAGTGGCTCTTCGGATCATTGATAGGCACTTTTGAGCAGACCTGAATTCCGCCAAGCGCATCTACAACGTTTTTAAAACCAGCAAAGTTAACTTCAACATAATGGTCAATGCGCAGATTAGTTTTTGCTTCGATTGTTTGAATTAATAATGGTGCACCGCCCCAAGCAAAGGCTGCATTGATCTTTGCATCTGTGGCTGGAACTTGTGTCTTGCCATCCAATCCTGTGTGCGCTGGTACCGTAACCAAGCTATCGCGCGGAATTGAAATTACCACCGCTTTATCTCGAGACTTACTTATATGAACCAACATCATGGTGTCAGATCGGGCACCAGCGGCGGTTTTTGTTGAACCAACGCGAAGTTGGCGAAGCTCTGCGGCAGTTAGCCCTTCGCGAGTATCCGAACCAACCACCAGGTAATTAACTGCACTTGAAGCACGTTCTGGTCTATCAACTAAATTATTAAAAACGCTGACGCGAGTAATCGCACCACTAATTCGACCTAATCCAACCCATGCAAAGGTTGCAACGAGAACAATTCCAATTGATGTCCAAGTCAGCACTTTGATGGCTTTAGGCGATTTCACGTGCGAAAGCCTACAAGAGAGGCGGTTACGCGATAGCGTTTCCTAGTTATGACCGAAGTGACGTCCAGCGCAGTCTCAGTAATCCTTCCGGTATTAAATGAAGAGCGCTATTTAGAAAAGTCTGTGAACTCAATCTTGGCTCAGGACTACACGGGCGAGATTGAAGTGGTGCTCGCTATCGGCCCTTCTAAAGATCGAACTTTAGAAGTTGCACAGAAAATTGTTCAAAAAGATTCAAGGGTGAAAATTGTCGATAACCCGTCTGGGCGCACTGCAGCTGGTTTAAATATTGCAATTAAGAATTCTAAAAATCCGATAATTGTTCGTGTTGATGGGCATGCGAATATTGCCAAGGATTACATCTCAATTGCGGTTGATGTTTTAAATAAAACTGGCGCTGTAAATGTTGGTGGAATTATGGCTGCAGAAGGTCAAACTGATTTTGAATGTGCAGTGGCAGGCGCAATGCGCAGTCCACTTGGCGTTGGTGCCGCGAAATTTCACACAGGTGGCGGTGCTGGCGAGGTAGATACAGTTTATTTAGGTGTTTTTAAGAGAAGTGCATTGGAAGCAATCGGTGGCTTTGATGAACATTTCACCAGAGCGCAAGATTGGGAGATGAATTACCGTCTCCGACAAAATGGCGGGAAGATCTTTTTTGATCCAAGGCTGCATGTAACTTACCGTCCACGTAGAACTCTTGGCGCACTGGCAAAGCAGTACTTTGAATATGGTCGCTGGCGCCGCGTTGTCTCTCGTACACATAAGGGAACAATCAATCTACGTTATTTAGCTCCGCCGTTAACTCTGATCGGTACGGCTGCATCAATAGTTGGAGGTATTTTCAATCCACTTCTATTTGTCCCAGCTGGCGTTTATGGATTATTCCTAATATTTGCTTCTGTCGCTATTGGAAAGAGCATCAAAGAAAGAATTTACCTTCCATCAATCTTGTTAACTATGCATATGAGTTGGGGGCTAGGTTTTATTACATCAAGTCGTCGACTTGTCAGGTAACCTTTCCTATATGAGTAGAGCGGTAGAGGTTTACGAACCATTTCGTGCCGGCCTGCCTCCGCTAGGTAGATATTGGCGCTCCCTTTGGGCTCGTCGTTCATTTATTCGTGAATATGCAAAATCAGAATTGCATGCCAGCCACTATGACTCAGTTTTCGGCCAGCTCTGGTTGGTGCTAAATCCTTTACTTCTCTCTGCAATTTACTTTGTACTTATCAAAATTATCGCTGGCAGCGCTGATAGCACCAGATATGCACATTTAACTTCAAGCCTCTTCCTCTTCTATTTAGTAAGTAACGCGATGAATAGCGGCACGAAATCAATTACCTCAAGTGAGAATTTGATTTTAAATACTGCATTTCCACGAATTGCACTTCCGCTATCTACCACGATTGTTGCGCTCTTTAAGTTTCTCCCAACAATTCCAGTTTTCTTAATTATTAAATTTGCGCTTGGACTTCCATTTGATTGGAAGATGCTCTGGGGTGTGGTGGTCGTATTTATTGCGCTGGTATTTGGGCTAGGTATTGCAATTTTAATTTCAGCAGCAAACGTTTATGTTCGTGATATTTCAAATTTCTTACCTTACTTGAATCGCACTTTGCTTTATATCTCTCCAGTACTATTTGAAGCCGATAGCGTTAGCGATAAATTGGCATTCTTAAAGAACATAAATCCTTTCTTCCCAATTTTGGATACCTGGTCACGCGTCATGGTTCATAACGAGAGCTTGGCATGGGGGGAAGTTGGCAAGGCTGCCATTTGGGCCTTCGGAACTTTCTTAATTGGTACATATTTATTCCTATCCCGCGAGCGAGAGTTTGCCGTCCGTGTCTGATCTACATAACTCAGGGGATATTGCAGTCTCAGTTCAAAATTTGGGACTTATTTATAAGACTACGATTGATAAGAAACTTTCACTTTCTAATCGCATTAAACATTTGGGCCGCGGCACCAAACAGACACGAATCATCCATGCGCTTAATGGAGTCAATTTAGATGTTGACTACGGCAGCGTGCTTGGCGTGGTTGGCGCAAATGGCGCAGGTAAATCGACCATGATGCGTGTAATTAGCGGAATTCTGCCGCCAACATCTGGTCGAGTAGAGGTATACGGAAAAGTCTCAACTCTTCTAGCGCTTGGTGTTGGTTTTAATAAACAACTTACTGGTCGCCAGAATGTAATTCTTGGTGGTCTAGCCTCTGGTCTCTCACGCGATGAAATCGAACATCACTTCGAAGAGATCGCCGATTTCGCTGAATTAGGCGAAGCAATTGATGCTCCGATGCGTACCTATTCTTCAGGTATGTATGCGCGCCTTGGCTTCTCAGTAGCGGTAACGGTAAAGCCAGATATTTTGATTGTTGATGAGGCGCTCAGTACTGGTGATGCTCGTTTTAAAGAGAAGAGTTTGGCGAAGCTAAAAGAGTTACGCGGCGATAATCGCGCGCTCATTTTGGTAAGTCATGCCCTCGGAACAATTCGTGAAGTTTGCAATGATGTAGCTTGGCTGCATAAAGGCAAGTTAATTCAACGCGGTAAGCCAAATGAAGTTGTAGATGCCTACCAAGATTTCCTTGCGGTCGGAAAGAGCGCAGTTGTTAATGAGGATGTTTAGAAGCGCAATTGCGCTACTCATAACTTTAATTTCAATCTCACCAGCTAGCGCTGCAGAGAGTTTTACATTTACCGGGAGCGGTTTTGGTCACGGAGTTGGCTTAAGTCAGATTGGCGCCAAAGCGATGGCGGTTGCGGGTCAGAGCGCTGAAGATATTCTCAAGTATTACTACACCGGAGTCGTAATAGAGCCAGTCTCTGATTGGTATGACGTGAGAGTAAATATTGGCCATCAATTAACTTCTGCAACTGTTCAGCTAGTGAGCAATACTGGAATCCTGCAAATAAATGATTATGTGATCACAGATAAACAGAGCGTCGCATCGTTCAAATATAGCCCTTCAGGAATTGTCACAACTATTAAAAAATCAAAAGTGGTAGTCGCAACTTTGCCGCCAGCTAATGCGATCAATATCAGGTGGAGCGGTACTAGATTCTTGGATGGCGCTCCTGCAATTATTAACTTCAATCCTGGTAAATCTCAACGTTATCAATATGGTGAGATGAATTTATTAGTTGTTGGGAAGTTTTTTGAAGCAACAAATACAGTTAGATTAAAAGATGAGTACCTATATGGAATTTCTGAAGTCTCATCTTCGTGGCCAACAGAATCATTAAGAGCGCAGGCAATCGCTGCTAGAACTTATGCAATTTCAAAGGCAGGAATTTATCGCCCTAGCTGTGATTGCGATCTTTACGGAACTATCCAAGACCAACTCTTTGTTGGAATCGCGAAGATTAGCGAGAGTAGATTTGGCCAATTCTGGAAAGCGGCTGTTGATTCAACTAGCGTCGATGAAGAGAATGGCCTGGCTATTACATATATGGGTAATCCAATTAGCTCTTATTACTCATCATCTACTGGAGGTATGACCGAAAGTGCGCTTAATGCCTTCGGAACTGGCTTTGATTACCTAGTTCCAGTTGCCGATCCAGCAAGTATTGATCCAAAGTTAAATCCAAATTACTCATCATGGAAACGGACCATATCTGGCGCCATCGTTGCCAAAGCCTTTGGATTAATTGATGTCCAGAAATTAACAATAAAAGATAAGAGAATAGAAGCCACAAGCCTTAATGGCACAAAGGTATCTTTAAGGTTAGAAACTTTTAGATCAAGAGCTGGCTTGCCGTCGCCGTTCTTTACTTTAGTTTGAATGTAAAACGGAATTTAATCCGCCCCAAGTGCCAGTCTTAGAAACAACTTCAAGCGCACCACTTTGTGAGTTGCGACGGAACAATAAATTGTCTCCACCGCTTAACTCTGCTGCCTTAACAATTTGACCATCAGGCAGAGTTACCTTTGCTGCGGCGGTTACATAGGTACCAGCTTCAACAACGCAGTTATTTCCAAGTGAAATTCCGAGACCTGAATTTGCGCCAAGTAAAGATTTCTCGCCGATAGAAATCACTTGTTTACCGCCACCAGATAAAGTTCCCATAATCGATGCGCCGCCACCGATATCGCTTCCGTCGCCAACTACAACGCCAGCTGAGATTCTTCCTTCCACCATAGATGCACCAAGAGTGCCGGCATTGAAATTAACAAATCCTTCATGCATAACTGTTGTACCTGATGCTAAATGCGCACCCAAACGAACGCGATCGGCATCTGCGATTCGAACACCGGATGGGATTACGTAATCAACCATTCTTGGGAATTTATCAACCGAATAGACAGTTACTTGGCCGAATTTTGCGCGAAGTTTTGCACGCACAAATTCAAATCTTTCAACTTCACATGGTCCAAAGTTGGTCCAAACTACATTTGAAAGTAAACCGAAAATTCCTTCAAGTGATTGGCCATGTGGCTTTACGAGCCGGTGCGATAATAAATGTAAACGTAGATAGGCATCTTTGGCATCAACTGGTGCAACTTCTGTATCAATTTGCACTGATACGACTTCACGCTTAACACCGCGAAGTTCATCAACTCCAGCGAGCGCCTTTAGCTCAGCAGATGGTTCGCCGCTTAATGGTGCGAGAGTGGGATTTGGATACCAGACATCAAGCGTAGTTCCGCTTGTGGTGATGGTCGCAATACCGTGGCCAGATGCAATAGACATACGCGCATATTAGTCTGTGCGGATGAAAGTTAGCGTCTTCTGTTCTTCCTCTCCGACAATTGACGAGAAACATATTCAATTAGCCTCCGATTTAGGCGCCGGTATCGCTGCACGTAACTGGACCTTAGTTTCAGGCGGTGGAAAAATTTCAAGCATGGGAGCGGTAGCAAAGGCAGCTCGTGCAGGTGGTGCTCATACCATTGGTGTAATTCCAGATGCTTTAGTGAAAATTGAATTCGCAGATCACGACTCAGATCAGTTACATGTTGTGAAAGATATGCGTGAACGTAAAGGTCTAATTGAAGAGCTCTCTGATGCATTTGTCGTATTACCGGGAGGCGCGGGAACGCTAGAAGAGTTATTTGAAATCTGGGTGGGGCGCTTCCTTAAATTTCACAATAAACCGATTGTGATTCTGGATCCCTTTGATTTATATCAACCGCTTATTAATTTGATTAATCATTTAGAAGCTGAGAATTTCGTTAAGCCTGGAATGCAAGAATTAATTTTCTGGGCGCGCTCAGTTGATGAAGCGCTCAACCACATAGGCAGTAAGTAAACTTCTCTGCTGTGGAGCAATCTTGGAACGTTTGATAATCGAAGTTATTGAGTCGCTCCCTGAGGAGTACCAATTTGTGCTCCGTGCTCATTACATTGGTAATAAGAGCGCTGAAGAGATAGCTAAATTAATTGGAGTGCCGCCTGAATCTGTGGCGCGCATCATTAAAGCAGGCAAGGCAGCCCTGGCACGAGAACTAGGGCTTAGTTAGCCGACCATTTCTCGATTTGTAGGTGCGCCACCCAATACGAGATAATTACTCCCTTGAACTACGGAGGGTTTTAAATGGCAGCAATGAAGCCGCGCACCGGTGATGGACCTATGGAAGTCACTAAGGAGGCTCGTAGCCTCGTCATGCGCATCCCTCTAGAAGGCGGCGGCCGTCTAGTCGTCGAATTAAATGGCGAAGAGGCAGCGAATTTAGGCAGCTGCTTACAGGCTGCCGTTCAGCTAATTAAGAAATAGCCATTCAGGTAGTACTTTTACGCGCATGCTAACTTTCAAGCGCGCGGATAAGCTCTCCAAAAAAGCTAACCAAATCTTTATTCCGGTCATTGATGGGAAAGTCTCCGCACCTGAAATTGCAAAACTATTTGATTTAAATCTCGCAGATGTGTTGGCTTTCTTCACCCCAAGCGATAAACCGCTAAAAGCGGGGGAAGCTTTTGAAATTCCCGTAAGTGCATCAGGTTATAGCTGCGAACGTTTGGTCTTAATCTCTCTAGGAAAGTTAAGTAACTCAGATCTTCGTGCCGCTGGTGCAACTATCGGTCGCAAACTTCGCGGAAAGAGCGATTTGGTTTTCTTGAATATAAGTTTAAAACCTGCAGAAGTTAAATCAATATTGATTTCCGCAAATCTTGGTAATTTCCAATGGAATCTAAAGACCGGTGTCAAGCAATTAACCGCAACTATCGAAGTTTCAAAGGCGGAAGAGTCGATAATCAACTCTGCACAAGTCATTTCTGATGCGGTAAATCGCGCTCGCCAACTTATCCATACTCCGTCTAATATCAAGAATCCAGATTGGATGGCAAAGCAGGCGAAGAAATTTGCAAATGGCGCAAAGGTCGAAGTTAAGTCAGGCGTTGCGCTCAAAGAATTTGGTGGGTTACAAGCTGTCGGAGGATCCTCGCCAAAACCAGGACCACGTTTTATCAAAATGACTTACACACCACGGAAAACTGGTGCCAAGCACATTGTGATTGTTGGCAAAGGAATCACTTACGACACTGGTGGAATTTCTTTGAAGCGCCCTTACGACATCATGACTCCGATGAAGAGCGACATGGCAGGCGCTGCAGCTGCTCTTGCGGTTATGAGCGCACTAAAAGATATAAAAGCCAATGTAAAAGTTACAGCGCTCTTAATGTGCGCAGAGAATGCAATATCTGCTACTGCACAACGTCCTGGCGATGTGATTACACATTACGGAGGCAAAACGGTTGAAGTTCTAAATACAGACGCCGAAGGTCGCTTGGTATTAGCTGATGGTCTTGCTTATGCTGTTAAAAATTTAAAGCCAGATTATTTGATTGATATCGCAACTCTTACTGGATCGGCAACTCTTGGTCTTGGTAAGCAATATGCCGCGCTCTATTCACGAAACATTAAGTGGATCAAAGATTTACGCCAAGCCGGAGAAATTTCCGGAGATCGTGTCTGGCATATGCCTTTGATCGATGATTACGAAGTTGCGCTCGAATCAGATATCGCAGATATCAATCACACCGCTGATAAAGGCGATTTCAATGCAGGTTCGGTAACCGCAGCGCTTTTCTTGGAGCAGTTTGTTGATAAAACTAATTGGGCACATTTAGATATTGCTGGAGTTGGCCGCGCAGAAGCGGATGCCGGTGAAAACCCAAAGGGTGGCACTGGTTGGGGAGTTCGTTTACTACTCGAGTGGATCGGAACTTTTAAGTGAAATTCGATGTTTCGCAATTTTCAGATAATTATTTACCTGAAGATCCCCATCAAAGTGCAGCTCGCGAACGCGGAGTAGAGCTTGGTGTACTCGATGCAACGCCTGGTTCTGGCGCATATCTTCGTTACGTTGCCTCTTTGATTTCGGCTCAATCTGTCGTTGAAATTGGAACTGGTTCAGGTGTCGGGACTCTCTGGTTATTAAAAGGCATCATGAGTTCTGGAGTAATCACCACAATTGACCCTGAAGTTCAGCATATTCAAATTGCACGTCAAGTCTTATCAGATGCCGATATTGCACCAAATCGATATCGCCTAATCACGAGTGAATATTTAGATGTCATGCGCAAACTTGCTGATCGCGCTTATGACCTAGTGGTATTTCGCGGAGACCCAGAAGATATTTTGGATGTCATTGATGAAGCCCATCGAATTTTGCGAGTTGGTGGAATTTTGGCAATCGATCACTTCTTTGGCGGTGGCAAAGTTCCAGATCCTGCACAGCGAGACCCTAAAACAGTTGCACTTCGCGATGCCGGCAAATATCTAAAGAGCCAGAATGAGGTTTGGTCTATATCTCTTAACCCTATTGGCGACGCAGTTTTACTCGCGACCAAACTCTAAATACCCTAAGCCTTATGTTTGGAGATCTCGGTTTTGGAGAGCTAATTGGATTAGGCATTCTTGCGCTTTTCCTAGTTGGCCCAGATCGACTTCCATCGGTTGCAGTTGAAGCTGCTAAATTAATTAAGAAACTACGCAATTACGCAGTGAATGCAACAGATCAAATTAAAGATAGCCTAGGCCCGGGGTATGAAGATTTGAAACCGGAAGATTTACATCCTAAGAATTTCATTAAGAAGCAATTAAACGAAGCGCTGGTCGATGAGCCAAAGAAACTCAAAGGCAAAGTTAAATTAGATCCGGATATGTTATGAGCCAATTATTAGATGCACTTAGCAAGGTAATCGACCCAGAGCTTCGCCGCTCTATCACCGAATTGGGAATGGTCGAAAAAGCTGAGCTTTCTGGCGGACGGGCGGATGTCAAAGTTCTATTAACTATTGCTGGCTGCCCAATGCGCGATCAATTAACAAAAGATATTCAGACCGCACTAGGAACAATTCCTGAAGTAAAAGAGATTGCCCTTGTATTTGGAGTGATGAACGAAGTCCAGCGCGAAAAAGTACGCGACATTGTTCGTGGTGGAAAAGCGAAAGAGATTCCGTTTGCACGCCCTGATTCACTAACCCGCGTTATTGGTATCTCTTCAGGTAAGGGCGGAGTAGGTAAATCGTCGCTTACAACAAACTTAGCAATTGCAGTTGCAAAGCAAGGGATGCGAGTTGGTGTACTAGATGCAGATGTTTATGGTCATTCAATTCCACGACTTCTTGGATTGATTGGACAACGTCCGACTGCAATTGATGACATGTTTATTCCACTTGAGAACCATGGCGTTAAATGTGTATCAATGGAGATGTTCAAACCAGATCGCGCAGATGCAGTGGCTTATCGCGGGCCGATTCTTCATAAAGTTCTCTCCCAATTATTAACAGATGCTTTTTGGGGCGATTTAGATTTCCTATTTTTAGATCTACCACCAGGAACAGGCGATCTTGCAATTTCACTTGGCCAATTAATTCCAGGCTCTGAATTGATTGTGGTCACCACTCCACAAGTTGCGGCTGCTGAAGTTGCAGAACGTTCTGGTCGAATTGCACACCAGATGAAACAACAGATTATTGGTGTAATTGAAAATATGTCTGCTTTCCCTTGTCCAAAGTGTGGGGAACCAATCGAATTATTTGGAACTGGTGGAGGAGAAGCGACTGCTGAACGTTTGAGTCAATTAGTTGGCGCTGAAGTTCCGGTATTAGGCCATATTCCATTTAGCCAAGCCCTGCGCAATGGTGGAGATGGCGGCCAACCTGTAGTAATTAGCGCAGTTGATGATCCGGCTGCGAAGGCAATAAGTGAAATCGCGGTTAATTTAACGCAACGTAAGCGTTCTCTCGTTGGTGTTCCACTCAAATTAAACACTTGATTTACTAGCCCGCAAGTTAGAATTCGAGCATGTCAAAGACCGCTGCTCGTGCACAATCTGCGGTTCTTACTCGAAGAGGAATCCAGAGCACTCTAGTCTCTGTTGCCGGAATCATCGGCCGTCCAGTTAAAGATCAAGATGGCAAAGATTTAGGAAAGTTAGTTGATTTTGTAGTTCGTCACGGTGGCGAAACTTATCCACCAGTTTCAGGATTAATCGTAAAAGTTGCAGGTCGTCGGGCTTATATCGACGGAGCCCGTATCGCTAAATTAACAAAAGATGAAATTACGCTCTCTTCTGCCAAGGTAAATTTGACTGAGTATCAACGTCGCACTGGCGAACAACTTCTAGACGGCGATGTTTTAGATCATCAAATCGTTGATGTTAATGGACTTCGCGTGGTTCGCACCTCTGATCTTTATTTAGCTCCTCTTGATAAAGAGATTCGATTAGTAGGCGTTGACGTATCTTTCCGTTCCTTTATCCGTCGTATTTTTCCAGGAACCTTTGGCCGTAAACCTGGTGTAGATCAAGTTATTGATTGGGCGAGCGTGGCATCTTTGGCAGACGACGGAGGCGTTGTTCGTACTACTGCAACTCGTGAAGCGCTAAGTAAATTACGTCCAGCCGATATTGCCGACATTATCGAAGATCTAGAAGGTCGCGAACAGAGCGCACTTATTGAATTGCTTGATCCAGATCTTGCTGCAGATGCGCTCGAAGAGATGGAAGATGACGAACTTCAAGGTTTGCTCCGTGGTATTTCTGATGAACGCGCTGCGGAATTACTTTCACACATGGAACCTGATGAATCAGCTGAAGTACTTCGCGATCTAGACGAGGAACACTCTGAAAGTATTTTGGCTCAGATGGCCCCGGCTATGGCAAAGCAACTTCGTCGCCTTGTCGAATTTGATGAGACTCATGCAGGTGGAATCATGACCACTCACATTTTGATTGTTAAAGAGAGTGACACTGTCGCAGATGCGCTGCAACTATTGGTAGAACATCGCGAACGCGACATTTCTGATGGTGTCACAGTGGTCGATTCAAAGGGTAAATTGCTAGACCATATTCAAATAATTGAGTTAATTGCAGCTAAACCATCGCAAAAATTGGAAACATTAGTCAAAGCACCATTCCCAACTGCGGTAAGTATTGATACTTCACTCGATGATGTAATTGAAGAGTTCTCGAACAACCGCGGCTCATCTGTAATTGTCGTCGATGAAAAGGGAAAGCCAGTCGGTCGTATTCTCGCCGATGACATTATCGATGCGATGGTTCCCGCAGAGAGTTCTGGTTTAGCGCAAGGAACAGGTGCGCTCTCATGACCAGCAAAATTGATGCTCGTAAATTGCGCTTAGGCGCATTTCTTGCTGTTATGGGGCCAGGAATCATCGCTGGAATTTCTGATGATGATCCAGCAGGTATCACTACTTACTCGCAACTTGGTGCGCAATTTGGATATCAATTACTTTGGACTTTAGGAATTTCGACTCTTGCATTGATCCTCTTTCAAGATTTGGGTGCGCGAATTGGAGTTGTTACCCGCCAAGGGCTAATCGGATTAGTTCGCCAAAAATACGGTGCACGTTCGGGAATGCTTAGTGCGCTTGCGCTAGTGCTTGCGAATATCGGAACCATGACCGCAGAGTTTGCAGGTATTGCTGCAGCCGGAAGTTTATTTGGAGTATCAAAATATTTAACTGTGCCATTGGCAGGCATAGTGGTTTCATTTCTAGTACTTCGCGGAAACTTTGCCCGCGTTGAAAAAGTATTTTTCCTGCTGGCATCGGTATTTATTGCATACATCATCGCCGGTTTCATGGCTGCTCCAGATTGGTCTGCTGCTGCGCGCGGAATGTTTGTTCCGTCAATGCCATTAAATCGTGATGCACTCTTTATCGCTACCGCTACTTTAGGTACCACGCTTGCACCTTGGGGTTTAGCTTTCATTCAAAGTTACGCAGTCGATAAACGTTTAACTAAGGAAGATTTGAAACTTCTTCGAGTTGATGTTTGGACTGGATCACTATTAACCGGAATCATCGGATTCTTCGTTGTTATTACATGCGCTGCAACTTTAAATGTAAGTGGACAAACATCAATTACTGATGCCGCACAGGCAGCAGAGGCGCTTAAACCGCTAGCCGGAACATTGGCAAAAGAGCTTTTCGCAGTTGGCTTGATTGGCGCGGCGCTCTTAGCCGCATCAATCCTTCCGCTCTCTACTGCATACGCAGTTACAGATTTAACAGGTCGTCCTGCAGCACTAGATGACAAAGCTAGCGAAGCGCCACTTTTCTATGCCACATTCGCTGCAATTACCGTACTAGCAGCAACATTAGTTCTGATTCCCGGTGCACCACTTATTAGAATCTTGGTATTAACTCAGATTTTAAATGCGGTGCTTTTACTTCCACTTTTACTTTATATGTTTGGTATTGCTCGAGATTCGCGTTTGATGGGTGAGTACCGGGCTTCAAATAGAATGTTGATTGTCTACTTGGCGATTATTGGATTGATTTTTATCTGCGTTGGCACCTTGCTCTGGTTTACAGTGACTGGATGAGCCAGAAGAAACATTTAGCTTTTCCCAATAAAGCTGACTCAATTCGCCTCGCCATCGGAGTGATGGGAATTGGTACCTCTGGACCGCTGATTGCATTAAGCACCATGCCAGTTTTGACTCTAATCTTCTGGCGTAATTTAGGCGGAGCAATTGCCACATATGCAATGAATTTTCGCCGCCTTGAATTGAGAGATCGAGAAGGGTTTAAATGGTCTGCAATTGCAGGCGTAGTTTTAGCAGCTCACTTCGTTGGTTTCTTCCTAGCGATGCGTTACACCTCTGTTGCAGCTGGCACAGCGTTAGCTGCGCTACAACCAATCTTCGCAACCATCTTCGCAGTCTTTACCGGTCACCATGTTTCAAAGAGCGCATGGCTTGGAATGTTTGTCAGTTTTATTGGTGTGGTCTTTATATCGGGCGTTGATTTACATTTCTCTTGGCGCGCATTTCAAGGCGATTTAGCAGCAATCATTTGCGCTGCATTAGCTGCAACATATGTAAATCTAGGTGCAAGAGCGCAACGCACCATTCCATCAACTACCTACACCACTATTTGCTATTTTTTCTGCGCACTTGCAGCGCTGCCATTTGCACTTATACAAGGCGATTTCATCCACTTCACAACACGAGAATGGCTATTAGTCTTAGGTTTAATTGTTGGCGCACAACTTCTTGGCCATTCAATGTTTAATAGCGTTTTGAAACGTGTCTCTCCTGCGATTGTTTCAATGGTGGTTTTCTTTGAAGTTCCAATTAGTGCGCTACTTGCAGTTTGGTGGTTGGGGCAGAAGCCGCATTTGGGTATCTGGATAGGCGTAGTTACGATTTTAGTTGGCAGCTCGCTAGTACTCTTAGGACGCACCGATGAAAATTGATTTACATACTCACTCAACTCGTAGTGACGGAACCATGTCTCCAACAGAATTGGTTCAACATGCAATCATCAACGGAATTACAGTTATGGGCTTATCTGACCATGACACAGTTGCAGGTTGGGATGAAGCCACCGCTTCGGTGCGCGGCGATTTTCAATTAGTTCTGGGTGCTGAGATCTCTTGTTTAACGGAAGATCACCGAAGCATTCATATGTTAGGGCTTCTTTTTGATCGTACATATCAGCCACTTCAAGAGGTTCTGGAAATGAGCCGCGATGATCGTGTGCCAAGAATGAAGAAGATGATTGAGTTGATGGCTGCAGATGGCATCAAAATTACCTACGAAGAAGTACTACAAAATCAACCAGAAGGTTCAACACTTGGTCGCCCTCATCTTGCTGATACTTTAGTTGCTAAAGGCATCGTGAAGAACAGAGATCAAGCTTTTGCAGAGTTTTTAGCGAATGATTCGAAATATTATGTTTCACATATCGCACCTACGCCAGTTGATGCAATCAAATTAATCAAAGCGGCTGGCGGTGTATCTGTGATTGCACATCCATATTCATCATTGCGCGATACTCAGATGACCACAGAGAATTTTGTAGAGTTAAAAAACGCAGGGCTTAATGGAATTGAAGTTGATCACCGTGATCATGGCGCGGAGGAACGATTGACCTTGAGAAAAATCGCAGATGATCTTGGCTTAGTCACTACTGGATCAAGTGATTTCCACGGTACCGGTAAATTAAATCTAATCGGAGAGAACGTGACTGCTCCGGAACATTGGGAGCGGCTAGAATCGCTCGCAAGCGAACGAAGGGTGGTCAGAAAGTGAAAGATGTAAGCACGCTTACCTTTGCACTTCAGGCATTTGTTACTTTGATGGTGATTTTGGATCCACCAGGCGGTGCTCCGATTTTTCTAGCAGTGGTTGGTGAGAGATCTGCAAAAGTAGCTCGCCAATTAGCGATTCAAGCTGCGACGATCTCTTTCATAATTATTGCTGGGTTTGCGCTCTTTGGCCGCTTCTTACTTGATTACATGGATGTCTCAATTGGTGCAATGCAGGCAGCTGGTGGACTTTTGCTCCTATTAGTTTCGCTTAACTTATTGACTGGCAAAGAAGATAATGAATTAACTTCTGGTTCAAAGAATGTAGCAATGGTTCCGCTTGCGACACCGCTACTTGCAGGCCCAGGTGCGATCGTGGCCGTTATGATCTTTGCTCAACAAGTTAAAAATGCTGATATGGGAGTAGCGCTTGCAGGCGCGGTAATTGCAGTACATATTTGCGTGGCACTTGCCTTGATGGCCTCAACTTACATTTTGAAGTTGATTGGGAAAGCCGGTGTTGATTTATTGGCTCGTATTGCAGGTCTAGTGCTATCTGGAATTGCAGTACAGATGTTAGCTAACGCTATCCACGCACTCTTTTAGTTCTGGTTCGTTCGCGCTTCTCGCGAACTGGGCGTTCGGTCTTCTCTGCCTTTTCAGCTTTTTCGGTTTTTTCAACCTTAGCTTTTGCAACTCGAGTCTTGGTCTCTTTTGCGATTCCTAAATCAGAGTAGAGATGATCTGACGAAGAGTAAGTCTCTTGAGGTTCTGGGAAACCTAAATCTAGAGCTTGGTTGATATGTGACCAACGGGTTAGTTCATCCCAATCAACAAAGGTAACCGCTGTGCCAGATGCACCAGCACGCGCAGTACGGCCAATGCGGTGAACATAAGTTTTTTCATCTTCTGGGCATTGGTAATTAATTACATGGGTAATGCCATCAATATCAATACCGCGAGCTGCGACATCGGTTGCAACCAGAATATCTCGTTTGAGCGATTTGAAATCTTTCAGCGCGCTTTCACGTGCACCTTGTCCGAGATCGCCGTGAATTGCTGCAGTCTTAAAACCGCGTTCTTTCATATCGTCTGCAATTTGTTGGCAAGCACGCTTGGTTCGACAGAAGACCATAGTTGGGCCACGACCTTCAGCCTGCAGGATTTTTGCCAACATCTCTGGCTTATCTAACGCATGCGCACGATAAACAAATTGTTTGATGCGACTTACTACAGCGCCACTATCTTCAACTTCTGCACGAATATGTGTTGGTTGATTTAAGAACTTACGTGCCAATGTCACAACATCGCCCGGCATTGTTGCCGAAAAAAGCATGGTCTGCGTACGACTTGCAGTTAGAGTAAAAATCTTTTCGACATCAGGCATAAATCCCAGATCCAACATTTCATCTGCTTCATCTAGCACCAGATGTTTAACTTCGCTTAAATCTAAAGCTTTTTGGCGATGTAGATCGAGTAGGCGACCCGGGGTACCAACCACAATATCGACGCCTTTTTTAAGCTCAGCAATTTGAGGCTCCATTGGGCGACCACCATAAATCGCTGTTACTCGAAGCTCGCGACCGCCAGATAATTTATCTAACTCATCTGCAACTTGAATTCCAAGTTCGCGAGTTGGCACAACTACTAACGCAACTGGCTTACCATTTCCACGATTTACATTATTCAGAATTGGTAATCCAAAACCTAAAGTCTTACCGGTTCCGGTTTTTGCTTGGCCAATGATGTCGACACCAGTAAGAGCCAAGGGAATTACCGCTTCTTGAATCGGAAATGGATTTACAAAGCCTGCTTCAGTAATTGATTGGAGAAGTTCTGGCGCCAGGCCAAGGTCTGCAAAAGTTTTCGACAATTATTTGCCAAATCCAACGCGACGTTCAGATTGTTCGCCAATTTCGACGTAACCAATCTTGGTCGCAGGCACAATAAATTCACGGCCCTTGGTATCTGTAAGTGAAAGGGTAGAACCAGATGCGATAGCTTTATCAATCGCTGCCTTAATTTCCTTTGGGTTATCTGCAGATTCAAATGCGATTTCTGAACTTACATCTGTTACTGCAATGCGCACATGTGCCATTTATTTAACCTTTGTTTCTAGAACGTTCTTAGTTCTCGTTACGTGGGAAGCCCGAGATGCCTCGCCAAATGATATTTGTTGCAAGTGTCTGTGCTTGCTCGCGACTCAATTTTGAATCGCGTTCCAACCAGTGGCGCGCAGTTACTTGCGCGCTGCCAATTAAACCTACGCCCAAGAGCATCGCCGCTTCTTGAGGCAAACCTGTATCTAATGAGATAACTGCGCTTACCGCAGCAGCACAGTCGTATGTCATGCGATTTAAACGTTCGCGAACCGCAGGTTCGACATTCATATCGCTCTCGAAAAGCAAGCGGAATGCTTCGCCTTCAGCTTCAATGAAATCAAAGTAAGCCGCGATTGTTGCTTGAACGCGCTTTGCGTTATCAGGAGTTGATTGAATCGCGCGTTGAATTGCAAAGACCAAAGAATCAATATGAGTATCTAATACCGCTAGGTATAGATCCAATTTTGAAGGGAAGTGTTGATAGAGAACTGGCTTGCTTACACCAGCACGGTCAGCGATCTCATCCATCGCAGCTGAGTGATAACCCGCTGCAGTGAAGACCTCAAGCGCTGCTGCTAATAATTGAGCGCGACGCTCATCGCGAGGTAGGCGACCTTTATCATTACTCATCGGCGTAATCTTAATGGCAGAATTGCTCGATATGAAAGCGCTAGTCGAACCCGGACGCGCATTAACTAATGAAGAAATCCGTAGATATTCACGACATCTGCTCATTCCTGACATTGATTTAGTGGGCCAGCAGAGAATTGTTAATTCAAGAGTTCTCTGTATTGGTGCTGGCGGTTTGGGATCTCCAACCATTATGTATTTGGCGGCAGCTGGCGTAGGCAAGATTGGAATTGTTGATTTCGATAAAGTGGATTTGACCAACTTACAAAGACAGATTATTCACACCGAAAGCGATATCGGTAAGAATAAGGCTCAAAGCGCTAAAGAGAAAGTCAGAGCACTTAATTCAAATATCGAAGTTGAAACTTATGAATTTCAATTAAACGAGGGTAACGCCTTAGATATTTTCCAAAATTATGACTTGATAATCGATTGCACAGATAATTTTGCAACGAGATATTTAATAAATGATGCCGCGGCCCTTTTAGGTAAACCATATATTTGGGGCAGCATATATAGATTTGATGGACAAGCGTCAGTATTTTGGAGCGAATACGGACCTTGTTACCGCTGCATGCACCCAACCCCGCCACCTTTAGGTTCGGTTCCAAGTTGCGCAGAAGGTGGAGTCTTAGGTGTGCTCTGCGGTGCAATCGGTTCAGTACAAAGTAATGAAGCGATCAAGTTAATTACCGGCGTCGGGAACTCTCTGCTTGGCTCTCTCTTAATTTACGAGGCGTTAACTACCACCTATGAAAAGGTGGACATCAAGAAGAGTTCAAATTGCCCAATCTGTAACGGCTCTCAAAAAGAGCTGTTACCTAGTTATGATGCTTTTTGCGGAATTAAAAAATCGATAACAATTGCAGAATTAAATGCGAGAACTAATGACTTTCTTTTGATTGATGTCCGCGAACCTGAAGAACATTCCGCACTTTCAATTCCCGGTGCGTTACTTATTCCAAAGGGGCGATTTGAAGATGGCAGCGCATTTGCAGGGCTTCCTAAGGATCGCGAGATAATTCTTCATTGCCAAAGTGGGGTACGTTCAGGTCAATGCCTTGATCTTCTGCAAGCAGCAGGGTTTACCAATTCAACTCATTTACAAGGCGGAATCATCGCCTGGGAAGAGAGCAATAGATGAACAAAAAGCGAGCACTCTTTGTCCATGCCCACCCTGATGATGAGACCATCAACAACGGTGTCACCATGGCGCAGATGGTTGAAGATGGCGTAGCGGTAACACTTGTTACTTGTACCCGAGGTGAAGAAGGCGAAGTTTTAGTTCCAGATCTCGCACACCTTGCAAGTCATGCAAAGGACGAATTAGGCCCACATCGCGTAATTGAATTAGCAAATGCAATGAAAGAACTAGGTGTTACAGACCATCGTTTCTTAGGAAATTATCGCGATAGCGGAATGATGGGAACCGAACCGAACGAGAACCCAAATTGTTTCTGGAAAGCGGATGTAGATGAGGCTGCAAAGAAACTTGCCGAGATCATCGATGAAATTAAGCCTCAGGTAATGGTTACTTATGACGAGATTGGTGGATACGGACACCCTGATCACATCCAAACTCATCGCGTTGCAATGCGTGCTGCAGAACTTGCAACTTGGCAAATCGAAAAAATCTATTGGAACATCATGCCTAAATCTGTTGTAGCTCAAGGCATTGAAGCGATGAAGGCTCAAGGTAGCGATTTCTTTGGAGCCGAGAACGTTGATGATTTGCCATTTGTTAAAGATGACTCTTTTGTTCATGCGGTAATTCATGCGCCAAACCAGGTTGATAAGAAGATTGCAGCAATGAAAGCGCACGCCACACAAATAACTTTAGATGGTCCATTCTTCGCTCTATCAAATAACTTAGGAGTGCAAGTTTTTGGCGATGAGTACTACACCCTAGTAAAAGGCCAGAAAGCAGAGCCTCTTAACAGCAACTCTCTTGAGACAGATTTATTTGCTGGGATAAAGCTCTAAATCTTCCAGTGTGGTGAATTGAATAACCCTCTGATTTGTAGAGGTCAATCGCATTTGTATTAGTTGTGGCAACTTGCAGCGCTAACTTACGATTTCCAGATTCACTTTCTAGAGCTTTAAGGATTTTGCGTCCATAACCTTGACTTCGAAATTCTGGTGCCACCCAAATTCTAGATATTACCGCCCAATCAGAAGCAAAGGCTGTCCGACCGATTGCAATTAACTTTCCATCTTTACGGATTGAAAGATATTTACTTGGAGTCTTAATTAGAAGTGGCAGAATCTTTTCATCTTCATGGACTGCAAGCCATTCGCTATCTGGTTTCGAAGAGACTTCATAATCAAAATCAACTTGAAATTCTCTGCCATCTTTGACCATCACATCCAGATCTAAAAGTTTCTTAAATCCTCGCCGCTCTAATTCTTGATCTAGCTCTTCTTGTAATTCCGGGATTAATGCAACGGTCGGATTTAGATCGCGCTTTCGATACCAATCTATAACTTCATCAATATGGTTCTCGTTACTTAAAATTAAAGCTGAATTTGCGCGGCGGGTAACTCCTACATCCGCGCGGAAAATCCAACCGCCAACTATCTCTTCTTCGCGAGCTTTCCAAGTTTCGTTAGCAATCTTCTCTAGATCGTAAATTCGCATCGAAAGCGGAGCGCCAGTTTTAGCAGTTCTCGGAACATCGATAATTTCGCGCCAGATATAAATCTGTGCCGGATCGAATTGAACAATCTCGCCGTGGCGATTCTTTAGTGAGGTAGTGGTGAGCAGGTGGCCAACTATGTCTCTGTAACCTGGCTCATCATGCAGGCGGATAGTTACCCGCTTGCCGATATCACTTGCTGAAATTTCTACCACCGCTGAATAGTAAAGCCAGCCCGAATGGGTAGAATTCGCGGCATGACTTACGTAATCGCCGAACCATGTGTAGACGTCAAAGATAAATCTTGCATCGACGAGTGCCCAGTAGATTGCATCTACGAAGGCGATCGCATGCTTTATATCCATCCAGATGAGTGCGTGGATTGCGGAGCTTGCGAACCCGTATGCCCAGTTGAAGCGATTTATTACGAAGATGATGTCCCAGAGAACCTTGGCGAATTCCGCGAGAAGGCTCCGCTCTTCTTTATCGAACTTGGTTCACCTGGCGGAGCCGCAAAGGTTGGCAAGAAGGATTTCGATCCAGAGTTTGTAAAGAATCTTCCAGCAAAGAACGACTAAGTAATTCTTTGAAGCTTCCAGATTTTCCTTGGGATGCGTTAGCGCCATTCGGTGAGAAGGCGAGAGCGCATCCTTCTGGTTTTATAGATCTCTCTCAAGGTACTCCAGTAGATCCAACTCCAGAATTTATTCAAGAAACCTTTAAGGCAGCTTCGAATTCACCAAGTTACCCTGTTACCGCAGGAACTTCAGAACTTCGTGAGTCAATCACAAATTGGGCAAAGAGCGATTTAGGTGCCAGCGGTGAATTTGGAGTTCTACCTTTAATCGGTTCAAAAGAGTTGGTCGCTTGGCTTCCAACAATTTTGCAGAGCAAACATGTTTTATATCCAGAGATTGCATATCCGACATATTTAGTTGGATCAATGATTGCACAGACAAAATCAAGCAAAGTTAGTTTCGATGCTAACAGCTGGCCAGATGCAGATTTATCTTGGGTAAATACTCCATCCAATCCCACGGGTCGTGTTCATTCTGATGCAGAGCTTTTAAGCGCAATTGATTGGGCTCGTAAAGGGGGCGTAGTAGTCGCCGACGAATGTTATTTGGAATTTGGAAATGGAATTACGCCTAAATCCATTCTGTCACTAACCGGTGGCAACAATAAAAATATCCTTGCCATCCATTCGCTTTCAAAACGTTCATCTATGGCTGGATATCGTGCAGCGATGATGATTGGTGATAAAGATTTGATCGCCAAGATTCTCGAAGTTCGTAAACATGCCGGAATGATGGTTCCACTTCCAGTGCAAAAGGCGATGGTCACCGCACTTTCAGATAAGAAACATGTTGCAGCACAGCGCGATCGATATAACGCACGAAAAGCTAAGGTGCGAAATGCAATCGAGAAACATGGTTTCGTTATCGAACATTCCGAAGCCGGTCTTTACCTATGGGCAACTCGCGGCGAGAGCGATTGGGATTCAGTTGCCTGGTTTGCAGATCGAGGAATATTGGTTACACCTGGCCATTTCTACGGCGAAAAAGGCGCTAAGCACGTACGTATTGCAATGACTGCAACCGATGCACAGATTGATGAATTGGTGAAACGGATTGGCTAAGTAATGGCTGAGGCAATTCTCTTAGTTGGCGGATTCGGAACTCGACTACGACCGCTTACAAATCATCGACCAAAACCGATGCTGCCAATTGCATCGCTACCTGTGACAGAGCATCAATTGGCGATGGCGCGTCGCGCAGGCATTAAACGAATCGTGCTTGCAACTTCATATATGTCTGATGTTTTTATCCCTTACTTCGGAGATGGTTCTAAGTGGGGAATGGAGATCAAATATGCTGTAGAGAAAGAGCCGTTAGGAACTGGTGGCGCGATTCGAAATGCAGCTAAAGAATTAGCTGGCGATCAGCAGATAGTTATTTTTAATGGCGATGTTTTGAGTTCACATAACTTAAGAGCGCAACTTGATTTACATATTTCATCTAATGCCGATGTAACTCTGCATTTAACACCAGTTGAAGATGCACGGGCTTATGGTTGCGTACCCACTGATGCTGACGGGCGAGTGACCGCATTTTTAGAGAAGATGGATAATCCGGTCACCAACACAATTAATGCTGGTTGTTATGTTTTCGATAAATCGGTGATTGATTCAATCCCGGAGAATGTAGTAGTAAGTGTAGAACGAGAGACTTTTCCGCAGCTGATTGAAGCCGATAAGAAAGTAATGGGATTTATTGAGAAGGCATATTGGCTAGATATCGGTACTCCAAATGCACTCCTTAAAGGTTCACGAGATTTAGTCACCGGTATTGCAGATGCCGATGCGCTAGATATATATAAATTCGCACACCGTGATAAGAATTATCTTTCGTTAAGTGAGAATATCTCTGGCACTTTCACAGGTGGCAGCGCAATCGGAGGGCTCTGCATCCTAAAGAACGTAACAGTTGAAGGTTCAATCATCTCTGATGGAGTAGAAGCTGAAAATTGCGTAATCAAGAATTCATTTGTTGAAATTGGTGCCAAGTTAGAACCCAATTCAGTAATTGAGAACTCTTTTGTCGATCCAGATGGGGAGATCACCAAGCTTTTCTCTTAATCTGGGGCAATTGACCAGACATTCAGCTAAAAAAACCCACTTTTTCACCAAATTAATTAAATCTCCCACTTGACTTATGGGAGTTACACGCGTGTAATTCACCCAATGACTTGCAAGGGGACAGCCTGCAAGCCCAAACGACACAGGAGTCGATTTATGCGTCAAGAAGGTCCAAGCATTCAGCTGGAGACTGGCGAGGTCGTCGAGCTATCATGGCAAGAGCGTGCGTTATGCGCACAGACCGATCCAGAGGCCTTCTTCCCCGAAAAAGGCGGTTCAACCCGCGAAGCAAAGCGCGTCTGCACCTCATGCGATGTCCGCTCAGAGTGCCTCGAATATGCGTTGGCACATGATGAGCGCTTCGGCATCTGGGGTGGCCTCTCAGAACGCGAACGTCGCCGCTTAAAGCGCCGTTCAGCTTAAGTTCAAACCCATTCCCCATTTCCCCTAATTTTCCCTAATTTCCTAAATCGAACAGATTCATTAAGACTTACACCTGATGTCATCACAGGTAACAGCGATTCTGGTCGTACACGACGGTGCGACGTGGCTGCCACAGGTTGTGGCAGCGCTCGCATCTCAAACCCGCACCCCTGATCGCACAATTGCGGTCGATACCGGTTCTGTAGATGGGTCACTTAAATTATTAAGTAGCGCTCGCATCAAAAATATCTCAATTGATCGCGGCGAAGGTTTTGGAAGCGCAGTCGCTGAAGCTGTGGCAACGCTTCCACCAGTTGAATCCGAAGATGAGTGGATCTGGTTATTACATGATGACAGCGCACCCGACCAACACGCGCTAGAGAAACTACTTGAAGCAGTTGCCGATCGACCAAATATCGCAATGGTCGGCCCAAAGATTCTTGGCTGGCACGATCGCTCTCATTTGTTAGAAGTTGGTATCAGCATTGCTCGAAACGGTGCGAGATGGACCGGACTTGAAGATCGTGAATACGACCAAGGACAACATGATGGAATCTTTGAAGTATTTTCAGTTAGCACTGCTGGAGCGCTAATTCGCCGCTCAGTATTCGAAGAGCTAGGTGGCTTCGATGAGAAACTAGATCTTTTCCGCGATGACGTTGATTTTGGTTGGAGAGTTCACTCGGCTGGTCAATCGGTAATAGTAAATACAGATGCGGTTATTTATCATGCTGAGGCTGCTGCTTCAGAACGGCGAACAGTCGATGTCGATGAAGCCTTCCTGCATCGCCCACATTTGCTTGACCGTCGAAATGCAGCTTACGTACTTTTGACTAACTCGACTTGGTGGATGTTGCCTTTAATTTCATTACAAGTAATTGGTGCAGCTTTAGTTAGATCAATTGGATATCTATTTGCAAAGTTGCCAGGTTACGCATCCGATGAGTTATTGGCGTTATTTAGATTATTTACACGCCCAGATTTGGTTCGAGCAGGACGTAAATGGCGTAAAGAAGATCGCTTGGTTTCACCAAGAATCGTTACCCGCTTCATGCCATCTCGAATTTTGCAATTGCGAAGTTCAATTGATTCTGTAACTGATCGAATTCAAGAAAAACTCTTTCCAACCCAATCAGATTTAAGTGCAGAGCTTTCTGAAGATGAAGATTTATTAACGCCAGCTAAGAAGCGCAACTGGCTACAGCTGGCAAAACGTCCAGATATCGCAGCTTTCTTAGCGGCATTTATCTTCTCAATTATCTTCTCGCATAGTCGCTTTGGCGCAATCGCTGGTGGCGCACTTCCAGAATCACCAAAAGGCGTCTCTGAACTTTGGAAACTTTATGCTGAATCTTGGCATCAAGTGGGAATGGGCAGTTCAAGTGCAACTCCTACCTGGGTAGCGGTAATTGCTTTAATCGGCACCGTCACTTTCGGAAATGCTCAACTATTTATTTCAGCGCTCTTTCTCTTTGCACCGTTAATTCTCTTCTCAGCTATCTTTATTTGGCTTCGTAAAATCACTACACATATCTGGCTAGCCATTTTCGGTTCTGCTTTATATGCGTTATCACCAGTTGCGTTAGCGACCATAAATGCGGGGCGCTTAGGGACGTTAGTTGTGATGGTGACTTTGCCAATGACTTTACATTTTATGAGTGGAACTCTGGAAATAGAGAAGCTCTCTATACGAAAGATTTTTCAACTTGGAATATTTATTGCAATTACAGTTTCGTTCTCATTGCCTTACTTCTTGGCTCTCGGACTCTTCTATACCGGATTAACAGCTTTTGATTATTTACATACTTCAAAGGTTGTTTGGATCAAGAGAATTCAACATCGTGCGCTTCTCTTGGCAATCCCATTTTTATTAAATGCACCATTCACGACTGAAGCGTTACTACATCCAACAAGATTCTTACTAGAACCAGGGCTCGCGCTAGCTGGTGGAGGGCCAAACTTGGCGCTGCTATCAAACCCTGGCGGAATTGGCGCAACCCCGTGGTGGATGGTTGGGCCATTTACCGCCTTGCTACTTGTATCAATCTTCTCTCGCACCAACGCTCGCTACTTTGCATTTGTTGGTTCGGGTTTTCTTGCACTTGGTGTGCTTTTGGCAGGGCTCTCTTTCCCAGCGCGTGGTACCTCAATCGGATATCCATTATGGACCGGAACTTTTATTGCAATCTCAACTATTGCTGCAATCACCGCCGGTTCCATAATTTTGGATCAGCTTCGAAAGCACCTGGAGAAATCTGCTGTTAATTACCGCCATATTCTTGCTGGGATTGTTTTAGTTGCAACGATTGTTTACACCGCTGGTGCTGGAGTTTGGAGCATTGTTACAGCTTCGCCTCTACATACGATTTCGGATCGAGTACTACCTGAATTTCTTGGAGTAACTCCAGGTACTAAGACGGTCGTAATTAGAAAAATGGCAGACGGTTCTCTAAATTATTTCATCGCTCGTGGTCATGATATTTATCTAGGTGATCCTGATGTGGCACCTGCTACAAATCCAGAAATTTCTTCAGCAATTCGCGCCACAGTTGATGGAAGTGGCGTCACAAGTGGTGCGACACTTTCTGAGTATGGAATCAAATATCTATTTGTGAAATCACCAGCTCCTGAATCATTAGTAAGGACAATTGATGGCTTGGGTGGATTTGTTAGAAACTCCGCTACTTCTGACGGAATTACTTGGCGCGTAGTTGGATATTCAGATCGCCTAATTTTCAATGCTAACAACGGTTCCATGTTGACTTTGCCTTCAAATGAAGTAAGTTCAAATTTCACAGTCTCACTTCCAGGCACAGTTCGATTAGCGGAAAACTACGATCGCAATTGGCAGGTAATCGGCAATGGAAAACTTGTCGCCAAACAGGCTAACGGCAATAACTTGCCAGAGTTTAATATTGATGTTCCTGGGGAGTATTTGCTGATACATGATGGAACCGCACGACGCGCGTTGCTTTCAATGCAGATTATTTTCTTGTTGATTGCGTTAGTGATGGCAGCTCCAAGTGGTCGCCGCAAGCGAGATCAGGAGCTGCCATGAAATTACGTCGTCTAATTTATTTACTCTCTATTTTTATAGCGGTGACTTTGGTGGGCAACTTGTTGCAAGCTGGTGGCGATTCGCGCAAATACTCTGAAAACTATCCAGAGTTAGTCTGTCCAAATGTTGGTAGCGCAACTACAACGCAAGTCTCTCTGACAACAAGTAATCGGTTGGTGAGAGTTATTCCAAATAAGTCGTTTAAATTAGCGCCAGCAAAAACCAATCGCTTACAAACTAAGAGTAGTTCAGTGGTTGTAGATGGCCAAGGCACAAGTTCATTTGCGTGGATATCAAAGGCAGGCGTTTGGGCTGGCGGCGTGAATTGCTTGTCTCCACAAGCGGATCAGTATTTTGTTGGAGCCAGTGGTGATATTTCTAGTAAATCAAAGTTAGTCCTAATCAATAGCGGACTTAGCGCATCAATTGTGGATGTCTTCACTTATAGTGAAGGCGGTTCTTTAAAGAAGACAATTTCAGTAGCCAAGAATCAAGTTGCAACTTTGAATGTGGTTTCGCTTGCTCCAGGCGCAAAATCTGTGGGTATGCATGTAATCCCACGAACAGGGCGAGTGACCTCTTACTTGGTAGATGAACGAGGTAAGGGTCTTCGATTATTAGGCGGAGATATTGTTAATTCACAATCAGAATTGAGCAAAGTACTTTTTATTTCTGGCATTCCGCATAATCAAAGTAATAAAACGCACGTGCTTCGTATTTTGAATTCTGGAGCAGCCAATACGGTGGTTTCAGTTGAGGTTCTTTCAAAAGAAGGGCGCTATGTTCCAGTTGGTCTAGACAATCGGAAAATCTCTTTTGGAAAAGTAGCGGATATTGCATTTGATGTTAATTCAAAGGTTTCCGCCTTTGGTTTAAAGATTACTTCAGATCAACCTATTGCTGCTTCGGTTTATAGCCGAACCGGCTCTGATTTTGTCTGGAGTAGCGCCGTTCCTACCGGTGTAAAGGGAACTTGGGCAATCACCGGTTTGGATCCAACTCTCCATTTAATTGGCAACGAGATCAAAGCATCAATTACCGTTTTAATGCCAAAACGAAAGAAGATCTCTAAGGATTTGAAAGGTACTGATTACTTAAGTTATGTCCTACCTAAAGGTGCAATCGGATTGAGAATTGATTCAATCTCATCAGATGCGGCTGGAAGTTTGCTAGTGACATCTCAGAGCGGCATTGGGTATCTACCTTTAGTAAATGGTTCAGTGTTGACTAGAAGCACTGTACCTACTGCCAATATCGGCGTGTTAAACCCATAAAACTTTGGCTACTAAGACTATTTTTCTCGTATGAGTTCTCGTATCGGTAGACATTGCTCGCGTTCGGGCTGCCACCGAAAAGCTGCGATGACGCTTACATATGTTTACGCAGAATCCATTGCAGTAGTTGGGCCGCTAGCAACATACTCCGAACCGCATGCTTATGACCTCTGTGAAATCCATGGCGCTAAATTGACGGTGCCAAATGGGTGGCAGGTAATTCGACGCGAAATAAACACTGGCCAGAGCGGACCTTCTGACGAGGATCTAATGGCAATTGCAGATGCTGTGCGTGAAGTCGCTAATCGTGAAATTCCAGATAGCAATTCAAACGCCAATGCGGTTCAATCTGCCTTAGGGCGACGTGGACATCTGCGCTCAGTCCCAAATGCCTAACCAATTAAATTAGTTAGTTTCGGATCGAGGTCCCCGATGATTCCTAATATCTTTAAAGCATATGACATTCGTGGATTAGTGGGATCTGAACTTACAAAACAATTCGCCTTCTCAACAGGCGTGGCATTTGCAAAGTTTCTCGAACTCGAACGAGAGCCTGCGACCGTTGTAATTGGCGAAGATATGCGCCCATCATCACCAGAACTCGCAGATGCATTCTCGGCAGGAGTTACCTCACAAGGTCTCGATGTAATTCGAATCGGCTTAGCCTCAACTGACATGCTCTATTTTGCAGCCGGAAAATTAAATCTCCCTGGCGCAATGTTTACCGCTAGCCATAATCCAGCCGAATATAACGGCATAAAGCTCTGTCTTAGCGGTGCTCGTCCAATCGGAAAAGAATCAGGTTTAGTGACAATCGAGAAGTTTGTCCGCGATGGCGTACCAGTTAGTTTGCGTCCTCTGGGTGTCGAAACACATCGCGAAATGCTCACCGAATATGTAGATCACCTTTTAACTCTGGTGGATGTATCTGGAATTAGAAAATTAAACATCGTAGTCGATGCCGGTAATGGAATGGCTGGCCATACTGCTCCTGCCGTTTTTAGTCGCATGAATGTCGATGTGACAGAGATGTACTACGAACTTGATGGAACCTTTCCAAATCACGAAGCGAATCCAATCGACGAAGCGAATCTTAAAGATCTAAAAAAGATGGTTAAGAAAAAGGGAGCAGATATCGGCCTTGCATTCGATGGTGATGCTGATCGTTGTTTCTTAGTTGATGAGAATGGAGATGCAGTCAATCCTTCTTTATTGACTGCGCTGATTGCAGATCGTGAATTAAAGAAGAAGCCGGGTTCGCCGATTATTTATAACTTAATCTCATCTCGCGCAGTTCGAGAAATTGTTGAAGAGAATGGCGGCAAACCACTTCGTTCTCGTGTCGGTCATTCATTTATTAAAGCAATGATGGCTGAATCAGGCGCGATTTTTGGCGGCGAACATTCTGGCCACTTTTATTTTGCAGATTTCTGGAGAGCAGATTCTGGAATGTTGGCGGCACTTCATGCCATTGCCGCACTCGGAGAGAGCAAGAAATCTCTCTCAACTTTACTTAAGCCGTATGCTCGTTATGTAGCAAGTGGTGAAATCAACTCTAAAGTTTCGGATAGCAAAGCAATCATGTCCCAGATCAAAGAGATTTATGGTTCTAAAGCAGGTGTGACTACCGATGAGTTAGATGGATTAACGGTTGATGGCGATACCTGGTGGTTTAACGTACGCGCTTCAAACACCGAGCCGCTCCTTCGACTTAACGTTGAGGCTAAGACCCAAGCCCAAATGGCGCAGCTTCGCGATGAGGTTCTTACACTTATTAGAGGTTAAACTAGGAGCCTGCGCGAGGCCTCGCCGATTCAAATTTGTTTATCTAATAGGAGAAAAAAATTGTCTACGACGACCTCAATAAAGCACGATATTGCTAATCCTGCACTTGCTGCAGAAGGCAAGAAGCGCATCGAATGGGCAGAACGCAACATGCCAGTTCTTGCTCAAATTCGTGAACGTTTCGAAAAGACCAAACCATTTGCTGGCATTCGAATTGCAGCATGTATGCACGTCACAACAGAGACTGCAAACTTAATGCGCGTTCTAAAAGCTGGTGGAGCAGAGCTTGCACTTTGCGCATCAAACCCACTTTCAACTCAAGACGATACTGCGGCAGCGCTAGTTCACGAATATGGCATTAGCGTCTTTGCACGTAATGCAGTTGATCGCGATGGTTACTACGCACATATCAATGCAGCCCTAGATATCGAACCACATCAGGTATTCGATGATGGTTGCGACCTTGTTAATACACTTCACACCACTCGTAAAGAACTTCTTCCAAATATCACTGGTGGTTGCGAAGAGACCACAACTGGCGTTATCCGTCTAACTCAGATGGCAAAAGATGGCGCGTTAACTTTCCCAATGATCGCTGTTAACGATACTGACACCAAGCACATGTTTGATAACCGTTACGGAACAGGTCAATCAACTCTTGATGCAGTCTTCCGCGCAACAAACTTCCTGCTTGCAGGTCGTATCCTTGTTGTAGCAGGTTTCGGTTACTGCGGTAAGGGCGTTGCAGAACGTGCACGTGGTTTAGGTGCCGATGTAATTGTTACTGAAATTGATCCAACAAAGGCGCTCGATGCGATGATGCAGGGCTTCCGTGTTATGCCAATGACCGAAGCTGCAAAGATCGGCGATGTATTTATTACTGTTACCGGTAACCGCGATGTATTACGCGAAGAGCATTTCCAAGTTATGAAGGATGGCGCAATTCTTGCTAACTCTGGCCACTTCGATATCGAAATCGATGTTGCATGGCTAGAACAGAACAACGTTAAGAAGAATGCAAAGATGCGTCACCAGACTGATGAATATGTATTGAAGAATGGCAATCGTCTACTTCTTCTTGCAGAAGGTCGCTTAGTAAACCTAGGTGCAGCCGAAGGTCACCCAGCATCAGTAATGGATCTTTCATTCTCTGATCAGGCGCTTACTGCTGAATATCTAGTCAAAGAAGCAAAGAACCTAAAGCCTGGAGTACATAACGTGCCAACCGAAATTGATAAAGAAGTTGCACGTCTCAAGCTTGCAAGCATGGGTGGTGCAGTTGATGTACTAACTCCAGCTCAAGAGCTTTACCTAAACTCTTGGGAACACGGTAGCTAATGACATTAGTGCTTGTCGTTGATGACGACCAAGATCTAGCAGAGATGCTCGGCATTGTTTTAACAGGTGCCGGTATTGATGTAGAGATGGTTCATCGTGGCGATGAAGCACTTGATGCATTTCGCGAAACAAATCCTGATTTAGTTTTACTTGATGTAATGCTTCCAGGTATAGATGGCGTAGAAGTTTGTAAATTAATTCGCGCAGAATCTATGGTTCCAATTGTCATGCTTACAGCTCGCGGCGACACACAAGATGTCGTCGCGGGTCTGGAAGCAGGCGCCGATGATTACATTGTTAAACCTTTTAGACATCCATCAGAGCTAGTTGCGCGTATCCGCACTAGGTTGCGTCGCTCAACACTTCCATCAACGGGCCAAGTTTCAATTGGTGATTTGAAGATCGACATGGTGGCACACGAAGTTACACGTGGTGGCAAGAAGATTCTCTTAACTCGTCTCGAATTCGAACTTTTAGCAGCTTTAGCAAAAGAGCCAGGGCGCGTATTTACTCGCGAAGCTCTCTTAAGTGAAGTTTGGGGTTATCACCACTCAACAGATACTCGATTAGTTAACGTACACGTTCAACGACTTCGTTCTAAAGTTGAACTTGATCCAGATAACCCAGAGATCGTCCTTACCGTTCGCGGTGTTGGATATCGAGCAGGTTCAACGGCTCTTAAGTGAACCTAACGCGTTGGCTCCGCCATTCTTTGGCTGCCCGAGTAGTTATCTCAACCTCGATACTCTCACTTGCAGCCATCTGGATTGCTGGTTCCGCTCTATATACTCAATTATCAAGCGGTATTAAAGGCGTAAAGTACGAATCTTCAATCTCAGATACCAAAGCAACTGTTTATGCGTTGCAGTATCAATTCTTATTAGCTGGTGAAAATCCGAAGGCCATTCAGAAGGCTATTAACGATCTTTCCACAAATGGAACTGTTTTCGGAACTACTACGAATACTGCGCCATATCTGATCTTTGTGCCATCACCAGGGACGGTTATTTCAAAGAATAATTACACAACTATTTCACCATTCTTAACTGCCAAGATGATTCCTGAGGCACTTCGAAAGACGGTTCGGGAAGATACAAATACTCATAGCTCTTACCAAACAATTACAAATACATTTGGATTAACTTCCCAAGTTTTGGTAGTTGGAAATCAAATATTGGTTCCGCAAGTGGGGAAGTATGAACTCTATTTATTATTTAATTTAGAGAATCAGAGTCAGACTCTTCAGATTGTTTCTAACTCTTTAATTGGAACCGGATTGGCGCTCGTACTCTTGGTAGCGTTAGTTACAACGCTGGTGGTACGCCAAGTCGTACGACCAGTACGTGAAGCAGCCAAGACCGCAGAAGCGCTGGCATCTGGCGATTTAGGCAAGCGCATGGATGTACATGGCGATGACGAAATTGCTCGTTTAGGCAGCGCATTTAATGAAATGGCTAATTCGCTTCAGATGCAGATCAATCGACTTGAGAATCTATCTCACGTTCAGCAGCGATTTGTAGGTGACGTAACCCATGAACTTCGCACACCGCTAACTACCCTTCGTATGGCTGCGGGACTTATTCACAGCTCAAAGAAATCTTTTGATCCGACTCTCCAACGAAGTGTTGAATTGATGATGATGCAGTTAGATCGGTTTGAGCGTTTACTTGAGGATTTATTAGAAATTAGCCGATTTGATGCCGAAGTTGCAGCTATCGAACCGGTTGAGTTTGATGTCTCAAATCTTATTTCTAAATCAATTGATGATTTACGTATGGTGGCAAGTGAAGCTGGTATTCATATTGAATTAGATAGACCAGCAGATTCCATATACATCAAAGGCGATATTCGTCGAATCGAACGTATCATGCGTAACTTGCTTACCAATGCCATTGATCATGCTGAAGGCAAACCGATCAAGGTTACGGTTCGACAGGACGAGCATTCCGTTGCAGTCTCAGTCCGCGATCACGGAATTGGTTTGGATAAAGAGAGCGCACTTAGAGTCTTCGACCGTTTCTGGCGCGCAGATCCATCTCGTTCACGCACACGTGGAGGAACTGGCCTTGGACTTTCAATGGCGCTTGAAGACGCACGTTTACATAATGGCGAACTTGAGGTTTATGGTGAACCTGGCAAGGGTGCAAATTTTGTTTTGACGCTTCCAAAGCAAGCTGGTGGAGATATTCCACAGCGCATTATTCCGTTGAAGTTTTAATACCAGAATCGGAGAGTGTTAACTCCGATTAAAGAACTTCTATTTCCAGTTCATTGCTTTGGTTGCAAAGCTCTGGGGATCGAGATCTGCTCTAAATGTCGTAAATATTGGAACCCCCATTTTTATATCCAAAATATCGAAGGGTTAACTGTTTATTCCGCAATTAAATATTCGCCAATTGCAAGATCCATTCTCTTAAGCGCTAAGGAGAATTCGCTCAAGATTGCAGATGAGTTAATTGTTGATTCACTTATCGATTGTTTACGGAGATTACCTTCTCAAGTATTACGTAGCGCCGTATTGATGCCTATTCCTGGCTCACGAAGGGCAATCCGAAAACGCGGTCGAGATTTCATTTATGAAATTACTGAAGAGGTCTCACATCGAAGTGGTGTTCCATTTGAATCGGGAATGAATATTGAAAAGAGATTGTTAGACCAGAGTGGTCTTAGCGCAATTGATCGAAAGCGAAATATATATGGAGCTTTCAGTTACAGAGGCGGCGATATTAAAGGTGAAATACTTTTAATTGATGATTTGGTCACAACAGGTTCAACGCTTTTAGAGGCAAAAAGAGCCTTAAATTCGCAGGGATTTACGGTCAATCGGGCGATTACCGCCTGCGTGGCTTCGAGCCTTAACATTGGGCAGTAATCGCAGAACGGCGATTGGTTGAAAGGGAGCAGATGTCGATTCTAGATCGCATTCTTCGAGCTGGTGAAGGTCGAATTCTTAAAGAATTATCCGGAATAGCTCAGCAAGTAAACTCCTTTGAATCGAAAATTACACCGCTCTCAGATGTAGAGCTCGCGGCGAAAACTTCAGAATTTAAAAATCGTTTAGCTAACGGTGAAGATCTAGACGATCTTCTTCCGGAAGCTTTTGCGGTTGTCCGCGAAGCGGCTAAGCGCACATTGGGCCAGCGTCACTATGACGTACAGCTAATGGGTGGCGCGGCTCTTCATATGGGCAACATTGCTGAAATGAAGACCGGTGAAGGTAAGACTCTCGTATCCACGCTGCCTGCATATTTAAATGCGTTAACTGGCAAAGGTGTTCACGTTGTTACAGTTAACGATTACCTTGCAGAACGTGACTCCGAATGGATGGGCCGTGTTCACCGTTTCTTAGGTCTCAAGGTTGGCGTGATTCTTGCGTCAATGACTCCTGCTGAACGTCGTGAGGCTTACAACGCAGATATTACTTACGGAACAAATAACGAATTTGGTTTTGATTATCTTCGCGACAACATGGCCACATCACTCCAAGATTGTGTACAACGCGAACACTTCTTCGCAGTTGTAGATGAAGTTGACTCAATCTTGATTGACGAAGCTCGTACACCTTTGATCATCAGCGGACCTGCCGACAAAGCAACGAAGTGGTATGTCGAATTTGCAAATATCGCAACCAAACTCAATCG
>ERZ650311.212-NODE-212-length-40340-cov-15.331612_pt1 | contig 40340 bp, 33 predicted proteins | sample MGYA00376247_ERZ650311 | MGnify/ENA primary metagenome ERZ650311 (study PRJEB26733, sample SAMN07839324) | wastewater metagenome | biome: small river; feature: stream; material: water | place: USA: North Carolina | collected 2016-07-28 ...
AGACGTTCTCGAAAAGGGGCTTGGCCCCGAACTGCATGGTGATGTTGTTGGCGATAAGCACGACGCGTATTCCTTAACTTCCGGCAACCGGAACGGCAAAACGAAAACGCCGGCTCGTGGCCGGCGAAGCTGGTGCGAAATTTATCATATCTTTCAAGTACCTGAGAAATTTTCTCAGGCGCCCGCGGCACACCTCAGACCAACGACGGGCCGGAAACGATGGCGGCGGCCTCGCTCTCCGAGATACGCACTGTCGCGGTGGCGATCACGTGGATGGTCAGCCAGTCGTGCAGACGCGCCTCACCCTCGCCTTCGAACGACACGAAGCGGCAACCGAGCACACCGCCATCGGCGCCGAGGACGAAATTCATGGTCACCGCCTCGCCGCGCACTTCGTCGGGAATGCCGTCGAGCTGCAGCACGAACGGAAACGTCCTCGCCTCCACCAGCGGCGCACCGCAAGGCACACTGAAGCCCTCCAGCGAAAGGTCATTGACCGGCAGGCGCTCGCCGTCGATCTTCGCCCAGAAACAGACGCTCCCCCAACGCTTCGCGACGAAACGCTGACGCTTGCGGCGCTCGCCGACGGCAGCATCCGCCATAGTCATTTCTTCGGCCATTTTTTCGCCCCAAAAAATCATCAAAAACAAACATATCGTTTTTGTTTAGTCAAATCCACACAAAAACGATTATTTCAACTTAAAGATCAAAACCAGGAACGCCGTCCGCTGTTTTTTATTCACCTCTCCATGAAACTCGTCACGGATACACAGAAATACACATTTATTTGTCGGGAATTTTTACAAACATAGAAATTAACACTCGGCGTGTGACATAAATCATTGATTTTCATAGCCAACCCCATAGCGGGCATGCATTTTGCTCAAAAGGAGCAGGCAGTCGGACGCCGTTCCCGTCGCCAAAAATTTTTGACAGATTTCTCACTGGAGTTTGATACATGAAAAAACACCTACTCGCCGCCGCCGTTCTGGCTGCTATTGCGACCGGCTCTGCTCACGCCTATACAGTCGATGCCACCGTTGCCTGGACTGGCTACACAGGTGCTCACGTTGCAACCGGCGCTAACGGTACCCTCACCACTGGCACCCTACTGAACGACCCGACACTCCAGGTTGATGCTAACAAGACCAGCTACGGCCTGTCCTTCAACATAGGTGCAGCGCCCACCATTGCCGGCTACACCTTCGATCACATCGAATGGTTTGCCACTGGCAACACCTTCGCTGGCGGTTCAGCTACCAGCAACAATCCGAGCGGCTCCCTGATTGAAGATCTGTCCTCGATCACCCGTCTTCGCGTTGGAACCACCTGGGCAGGCAGCCAGCTTGGCTCCACCTTTTCAGAAGCCACTGGCAGCTTCCTCGGCAACCCGACGAGCCTTGGATTTAACGACACCCTCTCTCTCGGCGACGATCAGGATTCTCTGAGCACCGGCTGGCTGAGCAACAACGCCCTGACCATTTACGCGCTGGCCTCCGCAGCCGACAGCTTCACGTCTGATGGTAACTCCGACGCGTCCTTCTCCAACTATGTAAACGTCGGCGTGCAAGCACGTTACGTTTACACCCAGGATCCCCCCGTCACCGTTCCCGAACCCGCCTCCATGGCGCTGGTCGGCCTCGGCATGATGGGTCTGGCTGCGATCCGTCGTCGCAAGTAATTTGCCTTGCCGCCCGGCCTGTCCGGGTGTGCCGCGCAAAACAGAACGGCCACCGCGAGGTGGCCTTTCTGTTTTTGGAACCCCTGCGAAGCGCGTCTTACTCTTCGTCCATCACCGCCGAGGTATACACCGCCTGCACGTCGTCGAGGGATTCGATGGCGTCGAGCAGCTTCTGCATGCGCAGCGCCTCGTCGCCAACGAGTTCGGTTTCGTTCAGCGGCTTCATCGTGACTTCGCCGAACTCCGCGGTGAAGCCGGCCTTTTCCAGCGCGTCCTTCACATCGCCGAACTGGTAGGGCTCGGTGATCACTTCGATCGAACCGTCGTCGTTGCTGGCCACGTCTTCGGCGCCGGCTTCGAGGGCCGCTTCCATCAGCGCGTCTTCCGAAGTGCCCGGCGCGAACAGCAGTTGGCCGCAGTGCTTGAACTGGAAGGACACGCAGCCGTCGGTGCCCATGTTGCCGCCGTACTTGTTGAAGGCGTGACGCACGTCGGCCACCGTGCGGGTCTTGTTGTCGGTGAGGCAATCGACCATCACCGCCGCGCCGCCGATGCCGTAGCCCTCGTAGCGGATTTCCTCGTAGGTGACGCCTTCCAGCTCGCCGGTGCCCTTCTTGATGGCACGGTCGATGTTGTCGGCGGGCATGTTCACCGCCTTGGCCTTGTCCACTGCCATGCGCAGGCGCGGGTTGAAGCCCGGATCGCCGCCGCCCATGCGGGCGGCAACGGTGATTTCCTTGGCCAGCCGGGAGAAGACCCGACCGCGTTTTTCATCTTGCCGGCCCTTGCGGTGCTGGATGTTGGCCCACTTGGAATGACCCGCCATGATTCTGTGTCCTTGGTTCGCGACGTAAAGGCGCGATTTTACCCCGCCGCCTATTTTTTGCGCAGCCCGCGCTTGCACCGGAACGAACTCGCCGCGCCGGCACGGATTTCATGCCGGCGTCGGGCGCTTGTCCGATAATCGCGGACAGTGCCTCTTTCGCCCTTATTTGCTGGAGAAACCCATGACCGAGCCCCTGCTCATCGCCAAGTCCAAGGACAAGGAAATCGCCCTGCTGCCCCAGTTGGCCAACCGTCACGGCCTCATCACCGGCGCCACCGGCACCGGCAAGACCGTCACCCTCCAGAAGATGGCGGAATCCTTCGCCAGCATCGGCGTGCCGGTGTTCATGGCCGACGTGAAGGGCGATCTGTCGGGCATCGGCGCCCCCGGCGTCGAATCGCCCAAGCTCAAGGAGCGTCTCGCCGCGCTGGGCATCGACGAATTCACGCCGCGGGCCAACACCGCGGTGTTCTGGGACGTCTTCGGCGAAGCCGGCCACCCGGTGCGCGCCACCGTATCCGACATGGGTCCGCTGCTGCTGGCGCGCCTGCTCAATCTCAACGACACCCAGGCCGGCGTGCTGCAACTGGTCTTCAAGATCGCCGACGACCAGGGCCTGCTGATCATCGACCTCAAGGATCTGCGCGCCACCATCCAGTATGTGGGCGACAACGCCAAGGATTTCACCACCGAATACGGCAACATCTCGGCCGCCTCCATCGGCGCCATCCAGCGCGGCCTGATGGGCATCGAAGCCCAGGGCGGCGACAAATTCTTCGGCGAGCCGATGCTCGACATCGCCGACCTCATCCAGACCGACGCCGACGGCCGTGGCGTGATCAACATCCTCGCCGCCGACAAGCTCTACAACTCGCCCAAGCTCTACTCCACCTTCCTGCTGTGGCTGCTCTCCGAACTCTTCGAGCAGTTGCCCGAAGTGGGCGACGTGGACAAACCCAAGCTGGTGTTCTTTTTCGACGAAGCCCACCTGCTCTTCAACGACGCCCCCAAGGCGCTGCTCGAAAAAATCGAACAAGTGGTGCGGCTGATCCGCTCCAAGGGCGTCGGCGTCTATTTCGTCACCCAGAACCCGCTGGATGTGCCCGAAAGCGTCCTCGGCCAGCTCGGCAACCGGGTCCAGCACGCCTTGCGCGCCTTCACCCCGAAGGACCAGAAGGCCGTCAAGACCGCCGCCGAAACCATGCGCGCCAACCCCGAGTTCGACGCCGCCACGGTCATCACCGAACTGGGCGTCGGCGAAGCGCTGATCTCCTTCCTCGACGAAAAGGGCCGCCCCCACATCGTCGAGCGCGCCTTCATCGTCGCCCCCAACTCCCGCCTCGGCCCGCTAACCCCGGCCGAACGCAAGGCCGCCATCGAAAACTCGGTGATCTACGGGCACTACGAACAAATCATCGACCGGGAATCGGCCTTCGAAAAACTGCGCGGCGGAGCCGCCGCCAGCCAGCCGGGCAACCCGGCCGGCGCCCCCGCCGCCGAAGCGCAGGACGAAGGCGGCGGCCTGCTCGGCGGCCTCAGCAACATCCTCTTCGGCACCACCGGCCCCCGCGGCGGACGCCACCCCGGCCTCGCCGAACAGGCCGCCCGCAGCATGGTGCGCACCGTCGGATCGAGCATCGGACGGGAAATCGTCCGCGGCGTGCTCGGGTCCATCCTCGGCAGCGGCAGCAAGCGGCGCTGATCCTCCCCGCCCCGGTTCGGATCTTCCTGCTCCCGACCGGGGCCAATGCGCTCCCGGTTGGGAGCAAAATCGTCCCAACCGGAAACTTTTCGCTCCCGACCGGGAGCTCAATCGTCCCAACTGGGAGCTTTTTGCTCCCGACCGGGAGCTGAATCGTCCCAACCGGGAGCTTTTTGCTCCCGACCGGGAGCACAACCGTCCCGACCGGGAGTTCATTCGTCCGAACCGGGAGCAAAACACTCCGACCTGGCAACTTTCCGCTCCGTCCGGGCCAGTCCTGCGAACCGGGCAGCCCGTCCGAACCGCTACGACCGCCCGGCACCTCCCCTGGGTCGGGGTAAAACGGTAGGTCGGGCTTCAGTCCGACAGAATTCGGCAGGTCAGGCCGCATTGTCGGGCTGAAGTCCGACCCATACGCCCCCTATTAACCCGGCCCTTTGATTCACTTACCACCGTTCGGTCTGAACGTGCAGTCGGTATTCGCAGATGATGTTCTGTGGGGGCGACTTCAGTCGCCCATCCGCGCGTTGAATTACAGGCAAGCCGTTGATCCGCCTCCTTGGGCGACTGAAGTCGCCCCCACAAAAGGGCGGTTATTGACCTGGCTCTGGCGCTGCCTTTCGACACGCCTGGAGTGAACGGGGAGCAGATATTTAATGACCGGGTTAATAATCCCACACCCCCAGCTCGACGAGCTGGCGCGTCGCCGCCTCGCTCCACCCCCGGTTGGCCGCGGGGCTCGCCGGGCTGGGATGCAGCACACGGCCATGCTTCACCGGCAGCCCGACCAGCGCCACCCGCGCGCGGGCTTCGGCCCAGGCACCGACGCCGATCACCCATTCCGGTTCGAGGATTTCCGCCATCCGCCGCAGATGGGCGTCGCAGGCCGCCAGCAGCGGCCCCTGCTCGGCCGCCGGCAGCTTGTCCGGCGTGAGGTTGCGGCCGCCGTCGAAGAAGGCCAGCGGACAGTAATTGGCCACGAAGTGCCCGGCAAAAAAGGCCTCGGCGGTGCCGAAACGTTCGGCGAACAGCCCCCACAAGCGCCGTCCGCTCACTTCCGAGCGGGCGCAGGCGAAACCCTCGACCGGGCGCTTGGGGTTTTCAAGCGCGGGTTTGCCCACCTCGCCCTCGATGCCCATCCAGTCGCGCACCGCGGCGATCTCGCCGAAGGGCACGCCGGTCTGCACCATCCCGAAGGGGCCGGGGTTCATGCCGACGAACACCACCTGCTTGCGCCCCTGGCCAAAGCGCTGCAGATAGGCCGCGTTGGGCGCCCAGGCATAGTCGAGCGGGTTATAGACGTGGGAGACGGGGGCGGCAAAACGCATCCCGCCGACGGTGTCGGACAGCGCACGGGCGGCCGCTTCGAGAGGAGTCGGAATCATGATCGACGAGGAGAAGGAATCAGGCGGAGCCCGCCGGGCGCTCATGCCACGGCGCCACTTTGATCAGCAGCAGCATGCCCGGCGCCGCCAGCACGCCGCACAGCATGAAGAAGTTGTACCAGCCGAGGCCTTCCACCAGCCAGCCCGCCGAGGCGTTGATGAAGGTGCGCGGCACCGCCATCAGGCTGGTGAACAGCGCCAGCTGGGTGGCCGTATAAGCCGGATGGGTGGTGCGCGCCATATAGGCGACGAAGGCGGTGGTGCCGAGCCCGACCCCCAGCGCCTCCAGGCCGATCACCCCCGCCAGCACGCCGAGCCGGCCGGCGTCGGCCTCCGCCGGGCCAAGCCAGGCCAGCCACGCAAAACCGAAGATCGCCAGCCACTGCACCACGCCGAACACCCACAGGGCGCGGTTGATGCCCAGCTTCACCATCCACAGCCCGCCGAGCAGCCCGCCGATGACGCTCGGCCACAGCCCGGCGTTCTTGGCGATCAGGCCGATCTCGGTTTTGGAAAAACCCATCTCCAGATAAAAAGGCGTGGCCAGCGCGGTACACAGGGAATCGCCCAACTTGTAGAGAAAGATGAAGCCCAACACGACCAGCGCCGAGCGCAGACCGTGGCGACCGAAGAACTCGCGGAAGGGCTCGACCACCGCATCGCGCAGGGTGCGCGGCGCCCCGCTGGCCGAAAACGGCTCCTTGACCATCAGCGTCATCGCCAGCCCCGGCGCCATGAACAGCGCCGTGACCAGAAAGACCTGCGGCCACGGCAGATGATCGGCCAGGATCAGCGACAGCGAGCCCGGCACCAGCCCGGCAAGCTTGTAGGCATTGACGTGGATGGCGTTGCCGATGCCCAGCTCGATCTCCGGCAGCAGTTCCCGGCGGTAGGCGTCGAGGACGATGTCGAGGGTCGCCGACAAAAAGGCGATCAGCGCCGTGAGCCCGATCACCAGCCCGAGCTGGGCGGTGGGCGACAAGGTGCCGAGCCAGGCGATGGCACCGAGCAGCAGGGTCATCGTCAGCGCCATCCAGCCCCGCCGGCGGCCGAGCAAGGGCAGCGCATAGCGGTCGAGAAAGGGCGACCAGACGAACTTCCAGGTGTAGGGAAACTGGATCAACGCAAAGGCGCCGATGGCCTTGAGCGACAGCCCTTCGGTCTTGAGCCACGCGGGAACGAGGTTGAGCAGCAGGTAGAGCGGCAAGCCCGACGAAAAGCCGGTCAGCACGCAAATCAGCATGCGGCGGTTGGCGAGGGCACGCCAGGGGGATTCGTTCATGGGAGAAATTTCGGAGGTGCGGCAGGAAAGCGGCCCATGATAACAATCGGTTACTTGATTCTGCCGGCGCCCCACCGAAAAATGCGCCTTCAGGGTGGAAAAATAATGAGGAGACCCGCATGTACACCGTCACCGTCGCCTTCAGGGCCGACCGGGAATACGAATTCCGCGTGCACGCCGACGACATCGCCGATCTGACCAAGGACCGCGCGCGGGAATGGCTGCACGACGAATTCGACGCACTCGAATGCACGCCGTCGAACCCGATGGGCAAGGTCTTGATACTCGACGTGATCCTCAACGTCGCCAAATACGGCGGCGAGAGCCGCTTTGCCCAAGGCGGCCCGTGGTCGCGCCAGTTCGCCGCCTGCGTCGCCGTGGCGCTGGACCGCCCGGCGATCCGCATCGACGTGCCGGGCTTCGTGGTGGGCTGAGGCGCCCGGCGCGGATTTGCGCCGCGCGGGGAAACGACGGATCATCCGGCGTCTCCCATCCCGAACCCGATCCCGATGAAGCCTCATCCCTGGTGGAAAGGGCGCCGCGGCGAGTGGTATGTCGCCCTGCAGGCCGCCCTGTTCGCCCTTGTCGTTTTCGGGCCGCGCGGCGCCGCACCGGCCTGGCCCGCGGGCCTTGCCGCCGGCGCCGGGTTTGCCGGCCTCGCGCTGATCGCGGCCGGCGCCGCGATTTCGGTGGCCGCCGTGTTCCACCTCGGCCGCAACCTCACGCCCCTGCCCCACCCGAAGGACGACGCCACGCTGATCGAAAGCGGGCTCTACGGCTGGGTGCGCCACCCGATCTACTGCGGCCTGATCCTCGCCGCCTTCGGCTGGGCCTTGTTCGTGCAGGGCGCGCTGACGCTGCTGTGGGCGCTGGTGCTGCTGGTCTTCTTCGACATCAAGTCGCGGCGCGAAGAAGCGTGGCTGCTGGCGCGCTTTCCGGCCTACGCCGACTACCGGCGCCGCGTCCGCAAACTGATTCCGTTCATCTATTGAGCGAGCGCCCGCGGCCGACGCCGGGCCGGCCAAAAACAGGCGCAACTTGGGCCAGATCAAGGCCGCGGCCGGCCGGCACGACGACACTCCCGACGATGGAAACGCACCCCAACACGCCTGCCCACCCCGGCGGCCCGGCCGTCGCCCCGCCGGGCGATCTGGCGATCTGGTTCTTCATCCTCGCCGAACTGCTCGCCTTCGGCGTGTTCTTCGCCGCCTACGCCTTCGGGCGGGCGCACAACGTCGAGCTCTTCAACGAAATGCAGCTCACCCTCAACCGCCCGGCCGGCGCGCTCAACACCGTGCTGCTGATCACCGCCAGCTGGTGCGTGGCCCGCGGCGTCGAAGCGGTGAGCCGCGCCCGCCCGGCCACCGGCGCCCGCTGGCTGGCCGGCGGCATCCTCTGCGGCGGCGGCTTCCTGATCGTCAAAGGCTTCGAATACGCGGCCAAGTTCGGCGCAGGCATCAACCTGTCCACCAACACCTTCTACATGTTTTACCTGTCGCTGACCTTCTTCCACTTCATGCACGTCATCCTCGGCATGGTCATCCTGATCGTGCTGTGGTGGCAGACCCGCCAGGGCACCTACGGCCCGGCCAACATGAACGGCATCGAGAGCGGCGCGGCCTATTGGCACATGGTCGATCTGGTGTGGATCGTGCTGTTCCCGCTCGTTTACGTGATGAGGTGATCCCATGAACACCCGCCAACTCAACTTCGTGTGGATCGTGCTGATGCTCGCCACCCTTGCCACCTTCGGCATCGGCGAGGTCGGCGAACGCCTCGGCATCGCCGGGCCGCTGGCAATGGCCGCGCTGCTCGCCATCAGCTTCGTCAAAGGACGCCTCGTGATGCTGGATTTCATGGGCCTGCGCGGCGTCAAATTCTTCTGGCGCGGCCTGCTCCTCGGCTGGCTGCTCCTCGTTTCGGCACTGATTGCCATCGCTTACTGGATCGCAATGAAATGAATGCCCCCACGCTCAATTCCTTCGCTGCCCCCCAAGGGGGCGTTCAGTCCCTTCGGACGGCCGGGCGGGACTGAGGGAACGCCCCGATGACCACCATGACCGCACATATCCCGTTCTACGAAGCCGCCGGCAACGAGATGGAAATCTTCGAGCAGGCCTGGAAAAACCGCCTGCCGCTGCTCATCAAAGGCCCCACCGGCGTCGGCAAGACCCGCTTCGTCGCCCACATGGCCGCCAAGCTCGGCCTGCCCCTCTACACCGTGGCCTGCCACGACGACCTCACCGCCGCCGACCTCGTCGGCCGCCACCTCCTCGGCGACGGACAAACCGTATGGTGCGACGGCCCGCTGACCCGCGCGGTGCGCGAAGGCGGCATCTGCTATCTGGATGAAGTCGTCGAAGCCCGCCGCGACACCACGGTGGTGATCCACCCGCTGGCCGACGACCGCCGCACCCTGCCGATCGAACGCACCGGCGAAACCCTCCACGCGCCGGACCGTTTCATGCTGGTGATGTCCTACAACCCCGGCTACCAGAACTTCCTCAAGGGGCTCAAACCCTCCACCCGCCAGCGCTTCGTCAGCCTGCGCTTCGAATTTCCCAGCGCCGCCCGCGAGGAAGCCATCCTGCTCGGCGAAGCCGCCTGCGACCCGATGCTGGCCAAACAGCTGGTCTCCATCGCCCAGCGCCTGCGCAGCCTGAAGGACGTGGACCTCGAAGAAGTCGTCTCCACCCGTCTGCTGGTCTACGCCGCCAAACTGGTGAAAGTCGGCCTCGACCCGGTGGAAGCCTGCCGCTCGGCGCTGGTGGAAAGCCTCACCGACGACGTGGAAGTCGCCGACGCGCTGCTGGAAGTGGTGAAGGCGACCTTCGGGCGGTAGATTACCGACTCGGTCTTGCACCACAAGACCACTATCCATGACACCGTCACCGCCTTGGGGGACGACATATCTGCTTGCTTCGGGCATTTTCTCTGCTAAACCAGAATACGTAACCCAGTATTCCGTCGACCTATTGGAAGGGAAGAAAATGACCAAGAAGACAAGCAGCACCGCTACGCCCCAGCAGGCGACCGCACCCACCGACGAGAGCGTACCGGTCCGCATCTGTTTCGAACGGATCATTCCGGACCATCTGGACCCGGAAGCCCATGTGCGGCGCAGCCTGCGCGGCGCAATGCTAGGCGCTTCGCCCGCAGCCACCTCCGGCGACGAGGTCATCCGCGTCGCCAGAATGGCAGTCATGCTGTCAAAGAAGTGGGCGCCTGGCACCGTGCTGCGCTGCCGATTCCTCGACGGCTCTCCCACGATGCGCAAGAAGGTAAAGGCCGTCGCACTAGAGTGGGAAAAGACGGTAAATCTGAAATTGAAGTTCGTGAGCAGCGGCCCGGCTGACATCAGAATTTCGTTCTACGCAGATTCCGGCTCGTGGTCTGCTGTGGGGCGCGACGCCTTGAACACCAGCTACTTCCCGCTACACCAACCCACCATGAACTTCGGCTGGCTGCGCGACGACACCGACGATGCCGAATATTCCCGTGTCGTGCTCCATGAGTTCGGCCACGCATTTGGCTGCCTGCATGAGCATCAGTCGCCGAAGTTTGCCCGGATATGGAACCGGACTGCTGTCATGAAGTATTTCCAGGGGCCGCCCAACTTCTGGTCGCCGGAGGAGATTGAGAGCAACGTATTGCAGAAGTACCCGATGAACGGAATCTCCGCCACCGATTACGACGATGCCTCAATCATGCTGTACGCGTTTGACAGCAAACTGTTCATGGATAATCTCGGCCCGACCAACACCAATTCAAAGCTGTCGCCGAAGGATGTTACGAAGATGCAGGAGATGTATCCCAGACCAAGCAAGTAGCAAACCGGCCGTTTGCCCACCCGAGACTCGCTGGAGGATCGTCATGAACAAACAAATGTGGGCGGCACTCCTTGCCGCACTCTCCATGAATGGGGTGCAGGCCTACGACGACGCAGCCGTGTCAACGCTGCTCAACGACGCGGTCCGGGCACGCAACCAGAAGGCAGTTGCCCCACCACCCGGCGTGGCACGGGCAGCGGCTTTGGGCACCGACGAAACCCCTGACGTCATCGCGAGTATCGACAAGCTCAACGAGGCTTTTGAACAGTTGCTGAGGGGCTGCGATGGGCGTACCGGCGTTCTACGCAGCAAGCTTGAAAAGCAGACCCTCAGGGCCGAGCGCATCTCCATCGGCGGCGGCCTGATCGGGATCATCGGAACGATTGTCACATGCCCCCACTGTGCGGCCTTAGCCAGCGGCTTGGCGGGTCTGGCCAATCCGATGCAGCAGACCTTCAAGGAGAATAGCGACACCCCACAGGACACCCGTGATGCCCTCAAACAACTGTCGGACACGATCCGCAGCGACCTAGAAGCCTATCGACGACTTCCTCAGCCGATCAGCACTGACAAGGACTACGAGGAAAAGCTGCTTAATCGCATTGACGCGCTACGCATCGCAAACGCTTCATGCCATTACTACGACGTCGCAGCCAAGACAGCAGGTGAAAGCGTCTCCACGACCCCGCAGACGTCTGGAGACACTGCCAAACCCTGACGTGACTCAGCGCCCCAAGCCAATCACTTTCGTCGACTCTTCCCCAAACTGGCTCACCACCCGCACGGCAACACGTTTGCCTGATGCGAAAGGGATGGGGTGCGAGACAAAACCGTAGAGTCGGTCGAAGGCTTCATCGTCGAGTTCGATCTTCAGCGTGTTTTCCACCTTCCTCTTCGTCTTGGCCTTCGCCAAATCGGACAGCCCGCGTTTCCACTTGTCGAAATCGTCCTTGTCGCCACCGCAGAAAAACACCTGACGCACCATGAAGCTGGCGCCGTCGTAGTTGTCATCGACCATCCAGTAGGCGATATCGGCCACCGAACGGGCTTTGACCTCGTCCTTGATCGGGTCGTAGATGTCCAGGCCGCGAATCTCGACGGTCACAAAGGCACCGTCGCGCGCTAGGCCGATATCCGGCTCGCCAATGGTCACGAAGGTCGCCGCCTTCTTATCCTTCTTGGTCAGGCCGGCCTGCAGCAGGTCGTCGTTCATGCGCACCTTGTCGACACGGAAGCTGCCGGCCTTCTGGTTTTGCAGCGAATTCTCGACATCCGATTCGAAGGCGAAACCGAGGATCAGCAGCCATTGCGCATCGCCGCGTCGACGGCATTCGCGGATGGCGCCATTGACGGCCTGCTTGCTGACCGGCGCGAACTGCGGGCCGAGGTGGATGTAAGCCTTCTGCTCGCCCTCGTTGGCCTCGAAATAGCCTTCGGCGTGCAAATAGCTGTCAGAAAGCGGATCAATACGCACGAACACCGCATTCTCGTTGCGCGCCCCGTTCTTGACCCCGGCCGATTTCAAATGCTCGAAGACGCGGCTCTGGAAAGCCTCCAGGCGCTCCGCATCAAGACTGGCCTCATTCAGTGAATCGGGCGCCAACGGCTCGAAGCTTTGCAGGGTTTCGACGGTGAACGGCCCGGAAATACGCAGTTTTTTCCGGTCGACCGTGGGGTTGTCGAACAGCGTCACCTCTTCCGGCGGTTCGTCGTTGGCCAGCGAGCCGAGGGTAATCCGCTGCACTTTCTTGTAGTCGAAGCCGTGGCGAACGTCCCAGACTTCGCGCTGCAGGCCGGCCTTTTCGTCCTGCAACGTGTACCACGGGAAGGTGGCGGTCATCAGCCGCGTCTTGGCGATATTCAGCGCCACTCGCGAGGTGTCGGTGGTGATCCAGCGCCGGCCCCATTGCTCGGCAACGTAGGCGGTGGTGCCGCTGCCACAGGTCGGGTCGAGCACGAGATCGCCGGGGTCGGTGGTCATGAGGATGCAACGTTCAATCACCTTAGTCGCAGTTTGAACGACATAGACTTTGTCGGCGGTAAAGTTGCCAGTAAGCGTGTCGGTCCAAAGATTTGTACGTTCACGGTATGGAAAGTCATTGGCAAAGCGCCGATAACGCAAACTATTTGCCGCAACATGTATTCGTCCAAGCTTCGCCAGCTTTTCCATCCCTGCGGGATAGTTTGCTTTCCAGTGCGAATTCCCCCCAGGCAGATAAGTCTTTCCTTGATGAACGAATGGTTGACGTTCGGATGCAGGACCTTGTGATTGAAGATCTCCTGGAAAATACAATTGGGCTCCGTCAGGGATTGGAGCTTCGCCTTGAATTTCAGATGCAGTTAGGCCACGGTATGAACCATCAGGCAATAGCACCCATTTAGCGTTCCCTTCGCCAAGAACAACGGGTTGCTCCTCATAAAGTTTATTTACTTTGACGAAGCCCTTGTTTCTGCCATACCAAATCAAGTAATCGCACACCGAACCGATAGTTGAGGTTTCAAAGCCGGAAGTTGTTTGGAACGGAATCTGGCTAACAAAATTCTCGCTCCCAAACACCTCATCCATCAGGCAGCGCACCAGATGTACGTTCTCGTCGCTGATCTGCACGAAGCACGATCCCGATTCGCTCAATAGCTCCTTCGCCACCAGCAGCCGGTCGCGCAGATAGCTCAAATACGAATGAATGCCGAGCTCCCAGGTGTCGCGGAAAGCCTTGATGACTTCCGGTTCACCCGAAAGGCTGGCGTCGTCTCCGTCCTTGACGTTGCGGTCGCCAACGCGAATCTGCCAGTTGGAGTTGTACTTGATGCCGTAGGGCGGATCAATGTAGATCATCTGGACCTGGCCCTTCATGCCTTCGCGTTCCAAAAGGCTGCCCATGACCAGCAGGCTGTCGCCCTGAATCAGCCGGTTGGCCCATAGGTCGGCCTGCTTGTAGTAAAAGGCCGGCTTGTCGAGCTCGTCTACATCCTTGTAGTTGGCAAACAACTCGTCGACGAACATGTCGTCCTGTTGCGCGCCTTCGCGCTTGAAGGCGAACAGGCGCTGGATCAGCTTTTCCGGGGCGATGTGTTCGGTGCGGTAGAGCGAGCGGATGTCGAGATCGAGCGCGTCGTCGGCATCGTCCGGGCCATACTTTTCCAGCCAATAGAGTTCCGGGTCTTGCCCGCGCGTAGTCACCGGGTTGAGTGGCAGTTCGGCTTTGCTCGGTTCGGTGCCCTCGAAGCCTGCCTCTTCCTTGCTGGGGATACGGGCGCGGGTAGCCTTCTTGTGCTTGAGGCTGTCGATTTTCTTGTCGCTCATGCTTGCGTCCAGTCTTCTACGGTCAACCCGGAAACGCGGGCAAATTCGCCGGTATTGTTGGTGACGACGGGAATGCCAAGCGCCCGCGCGTGGGCGGCAATCCACAGGTCGTTGGGGCCGATGGGCGTGCCGGCCATTTCAAGTTGGCCGCGAATGGAGCCGTAGTGGTTGCCCACCTCTTCATCAGTACCAACGACAGGGATGATTTCGCGAACCCGCTTAAGAATTTCCAGCGAGCGTTCGCGGTGCTGGGATTTTTCAACACCGAGCATGAGTTCTCCCCAAGTGACGACCGACATGACGACCTGTCCTGCAGCGAGGGCTTCGATGCGCTCGGGAATGCCGGGTTTGCGTTTCTTGTAGGCGATGCAGACGTTGGTGTCGAGCAGGTAGCGGGGCGTCATTCGAAAGACTCGCGTTGTTCGAAGATGGGCGGGTCTTCCCGACCTTCGACGTAGAAATCCTGGGGTAGGCTGGCCAGCAGGCGCAGGGCTTCGCCGAGGGTGTCGGGCGCAGCGTCGATCTCGTCGACGATGTTCTGGATGGTGCGGGTCAGTATCGGCTTGATGTCGTCGATGTCGTCGATTTCGGCAAAGTACCAGGATGCCAACCCGAGTTTGCTGCGGGCATTGTTGACGGCCGGTAACCAGCGCTCGTTGACCGCCCAGCGCTTGATGGCCTTGTCCTTGTTGAAGCCGGTGATTTCAAGAATGAGGGTGGCTTCGCGTAGTTTTGGGGTGCGCAGGTGGACAAGGTAATCGGGCAGGTAGTTGCGCTCCTTGCCGCCATCGACGTAGGGAATGGCAAAGCCGAGAAAAGCATTCTTGACGTAGCTTTCGACGGCCGGAAGCTTTTCCAGCGTTTTCGCGGCGATCTGTTCCCAGGTGTCGGTATCGGCGACGACGAGGTTGATGTGGCTCTTTTTGGTCGGCCAGGTTTTTTTGCTGGTATGGCCAAAAACGTGAGCGGTAGTGCCCACCGGGTTGTAGTGGTTGAGGATGGGCAGCACGCGCTCGCGTTCGGCGGCATGGGCAACGATGCCGCGATTGATGCTTTCGACAATGGGTTGCGGATCTTCGTAGATGACGAGGCGCTTGAAGATGGGGTCGTCTTCGCCTTTGAGCTTGAGCTTTTCTTCGTACCACTGACCAACGATGGTTTTGACCTGTTGGAAAAGACGAAGGTCATTGCGCTGCTTTTCGTCGTGCACACGACACAGGTATTCCTTGGTCAGCGTGTAGATAACCTGCTGATCGCGTAGTGCTTCGAGATTCGCGTGCAGCGTTTGGGTGTCGCCTGATACGGCGGTGCCAAGGGTGGTTTCAACAGGCTGACGCGTGGTGTCGATGAAGTAATCGGGCGTGGCGGTGAAATCAGCGCGGAGTTCGCTGCTGTCGCTTTCGAGTCGATAGCCGACGAGGTTGGGGAAGCGGATTTCAAGCGACGAGCGCTCCGGCAGCGCACGCAGCGTGGCGTAGTCAGGCACATCGACCGGGCTGCTTTTCCCGGCCTTGAAGAGCTTGAAGGGCACGCCAATGATGTGCGCGTATTCGGGCGGGAATTTTCCGGTTTTGGGATCGATGTAATAGTGGCGGCGGCGCAAGGCCCGGCCTGCCACCTGCTCGCAGAGCAATTGCGAGCCGAAGGCGCGCAGGCCCATGACGTGGGTGACGGTGTTGGCGTCCCAGCCTTCGGTAAGCATCGAGACTGAAACCACGCAGCGAATATGGGCGCCGAGGGTGTCGGGCTTGCCGACGGTGTTGACGACTTCGCGCAGCAAGTCGCCATCGGTCAGTTGTTCGATGCTCTTGTCGGGGTGACGTTGACGATAGTCGCGCTTGAAGCGTTCGATTTCCGGGCCGAATACCTTTTTGAAGCTTTCGTCGATCTGGCCCGAGTGTTCCAGGGCATCGCTGTCGATGAGCAGCGTTGGCGGCCGGTTCAGCGGTCGACCGGTGTTTTGATCAAAATTTGAAAACAGCGGCAGGCGACCGGGAACGACCGATGTCTGGCCGTTTTCATCGACACGCTCGTAGCCGGCAATTTCCTTGAAGACTTCGCGAGATACCGTCGTGTTGTTGCAGACGACAATGAAGACCGGCGGCGCGGTAAACATGTCCGCCTTGAGTTCACCTTTTTTTCGCTGGCCGCGTTCGTATTCTTCGTAGTGGTTGTAGAACTGCTCCAAGGCGGAACGAACGATACCGGGCAGGTGCGGCGCCGCATCGAATCTGACACCGCCCTCTTCCGCATCCTTGCGTACTTTGCGCTGGCCCTTCTTGGGCAGTTCACCTTTGCAGTTTTCGTAGAGGTTTTTGAGGATGGGTTCGTCGATAGCATGGCTGCTGTCATCGACCGGCAAGAAGGGAATTTTGACCAAGCCGGATTCAATGGCTTCGATCAGGCCAAAGTCACTGACCGTCCAGGGAAACAGCGAATAAGCCGGGTAGCCAGAACCGGAAAGGTAATAAGGGGTTGCCGACAGGTCATACACGGCACGCAACTTGAAACGTTGCGCCACGGCGCGGATACCTGAGAACCAAACGGCCGCGCGCTCATTCTCAGTTTCGGAATTGTCGAATTCGGTGTCCTTGCCCTTGGCACGAGGCAGATAACAGTGATGAGCTTCATCGTTGATGACCAGCAGCCGCCTACCCGGCTTGAAACTGCCAAGGACACGACGCAGAACGAGGTTATCGTCCTCACAGCTTTTAACCTTGCCGCCGTCTTCGCCGAGTTTCCCATCGAAGGGCGTTTTCTTGTTGCCGGAAAGCTGGCGTGGCAGAAACTCGTGGTAGTTGGTGACGATCAGGCGATGGGCCAATTCGCCAAGGGCTGCACGGTAAGCCGGTGGCAGCAGATAGCGCTGACGGTAGTAATCCTGAGCGTCCTGCGGGCTGTCGTGGCGGGCGTCGGGGATCAGAACCTTGAGACGGTCGCGAATGGTGATACCAGGGGCGACAACGAGAAAATAGTCACAATAGCGAGTGTCGCTGCGGTACTCCCGCCGGTTGAGGTAGTGATAGAGAATCAAACAGGCCATGACCACGGTCTTGCCGCTACCTGTAGCCATTTTGAAGGCATAGCGGGGTAATTGGTCTGCCGGATTGTCGCCAGCAGTCGCCTGACGCTGCCGCAACTGGTTGAGCAGATGCGTTCCAGTGTTGGACTTTTCTGCCAGTTCGTTGAGCCAGATTGCGGTCTCGACGGCTTCTTGCTGAGCGAAAAACAGTTTCTGGTGCGGGGCACGCTCCGGGTTGGAAAACCAGTAGACAAGCAAATCCCGCGTCACCCGACTGGTTACGCCGCGGTAGCCTGATTGACGCCAATCTCGGATCTGATCACGCATCTGGTTAACCAGATGTTCGCCGTACTGACTCGTGAGATCGTTAACATCAAACATGTTTCCCTGCGCCTGCTGGCCTATCGGAACCTGCGGCACATCGGGAGTGAAGACGCGGCGACCGTCCCGGATGTCTTTGTAGTTCAGATTGCCCTGGATGTCGGTCGCGTAATGCCGAACTGGCTCCGAGTAAGGCGAATTCAGGATCGGATTGTCTTCAGTTTTTTTCATGCTCGCCGGATTTCAATTGGCAAGATTTCTTTTGATTGGCACGGAAAGACCAAAGCACAAGACGCAACACATACTTGCACGTCTCGATCCAGGGCGAAAAGGCTCACAGCAGCGGCGCCAGCCACTTTTCGGCTTCGGCCACCGTCATGTCGGTGCGCTTGGCCCAGTCTTCGAGCTGGTCGCGGCCGATCTTGCTCACCGCAAAATAGTGCGCGTCCGGGTGGGCGAAGTAGAAACCGCTCACCGCCGCTGCGGGGCTCATCGCGAAGCTTTCGGTGAGATGCATGTCGGCCCGGGCCGGGGCGTCGAGGAGCTTGAAGAGCTCGCCCTTCACCGTGTGGTCCGGGCAGGCCGGGTAGCCGGGAGCCGGGCGGATGCCGCGATAGGCTTCCTTGATCAGGTCGTCGCAGCTCAGGGTTTCGTCGGCGGCGTAGGCCCAGAATTCCTTGCGCACGCGGGCATGCAGCCATTCGGCGGCGGCTTCGGCGAAGCGGTCGGCGAGGGACTTGAGCATGATCGAGTGGTAGTCGTCGTGGCTGCGCTCATAGGCGGCAAGGCGCGCTTCGATGCCGAGCCCGGCGGTGACGGCAAAGGCGCCGACATAGTCGGCCACGCCGGATTCCTTGCCCGCGACGAAGTCGGCGAGGCAGTAGTTCGGCTTGCCGGCCGGGCGTTCGTGCTGCTGGCGCAGGCCGTGCCAGGTCATCAGCACATCGCGGCGGTCCTCGTCGGCATAGATTTCGATGTCGTCGCCCACCGCATTGGCCGGAAACAGCCCGAACACCGCCCGCGCCTTGATCCACGGGTTGGTGTCCTGCTCGGCGACCATCCGCGCGAGCATCACTTCGGCGTCGGATTTCAGCTCGCGGGCGGTTTCGCCGACGATGTCGTCGTGGAGGATCTTCGGGTAGCTGCCGGCCAGATCCCAGGTCTGGAAGAACGGCCCCCAGTCGATGTAATCGACGAGTTCGGCGAGGTCGATGTCGAAGGCGTGGATGCCGGGTTGGGCCGGCTTCGGCGGCACGTAGGCCGGGTCGGCGTTCCACTTGAAGGCGTTGGCGCGGGCTTGGTTGAGGCTGACCATTGCGACGCCCTTTTTCTGGGCGTGCTGGGCGCGCAGCTTGTCGTAGTCCGCGGCGACTTCGGCGGCATAGGATTCGGCCTGCCCTTCGGAGAGCAGCTTGGTGACCACCCCGACGGCCCGCGAGGCGTCCGGCACGTAGATCACCGGCCCGCCGTAGTGGGGCGCGATCTTGATGGCGGTGTGGGCGCGGCTGGTGGTGGCGCCGCCGATCAGGAGCGGGATGGACTTGCCGTCGGCAAAGCCCTGACGCTGCATTTCGGCGGCCACATGGCTCATCTCTTCGAGGGACGGGGTGATGAGGCCGGACAGGCCGATGGCCTGGGCGCCGTGTTCGCGGGCGGCGTTGAGGATCTTGTCGCAGGGCACCATCACGCCCAGGTCGACCACGTCGTAGCCGTTGCAGCCGAGCACCACGCCGACGATGTTCTTGCCGATGTCGTGGACGTCGCCCTTCACCGTGGCAACGACGATCTTGCCCTTGCTGGTGGCCCCGGTGCGCAGCTTTTCGGCTTCGATGTAGGGGATGAGGTGGGCCACGGCCTGCTTCATCACGCGGGCGGATTTGACCACCTGGGGCAGGAACATCTTGCCGGCGCCGAACAGGTCGCCGACCACGTTCATGCCGGCCATCAGCGGGCCTTCGATCACCGCGAGCGGCGGCTGGCCTTCGGCTTCGAGCTTGGCGCGCACTTCCTCGGTGTCGGCCACCACGAAATCGGTGATGCCCTTGACCAGCGCATGGGACAGGCGCGCTTCGACGGGCTGCTCGCGCCACGTCAGGTCCGGCCCGGAATCCTTGGCCTTGCCCTCCTTCACGGTCTGGGCAAACTCCACCAGCGCTTCGCCAGCGCCGGGGTGGCGATTGAGCACCACGTCTTCCACCTTGTCGCGCAGCTCCGGCGCCAGATCGTCGTACACGCCCAGCATGCCGGCATTGACGATGCCCATGCTCATGCCGGCCTTGATGGCGTGGTAGAGGAAGACGGTGTGGATCGCCTCGCGCACCGCGTCGTTGCCGCGGAAGCTGAAGCTCACGTTGGAGACGCCGCCGCTCACCTTGGCGTAGGGCAGGTTCTGCTTGATCCACGCCACGGCGTTGATGAAGTCCACGGCGTAGTTGTCGTGCTCTTCGATGCCGGTGGCGATGGCGAAGATGTTCGGGTCGAAGATGATGTCTTCGGGCGGAAAGCCGATGCCTACCAGCAAGTCGTAGGCACGCTTGCAGATTTCGGTCTTGCGGGCAAAGGTGTCGGCCTGGCCCTTCTCGTCGAAGGCCATCACGATCGCCGCGGCCCCGTACTGGCGGCACAGACGCGCCTGACGCAGGAACTCGGCCTCGCCTTCCTTCATCGAGATCGAATTGACCACGCCCTTGCCCTGGATGCACTTGAGGCCGGCTTCGATGACGCTCCATTTGGACGAGTCGAGCATGATCGGCACCCGCGAGATGTCCGGCTCGGAGGCGATCAGCTTGAGGAATTTTTCCATGGCGGCCATCGAATCGAGCATGGCTTCGTCCATGTTGATGTCGATGATCTGGGCGCCGTTTTCCACTTGCTGGCGCGCCACCGCCAGCGCATCGTCGAAGCGGCCTTCGAGGATCATCTTGGCGAAGGCGCGGGAGCCGGTGACGTTGGTGCGCTCGCCCACATTGACGAACAGGCTGTCGGCACCCACGTTGAAGGGTTCGAGCCCGGACAGGCGCAGCTTTTTCTCGATGGTCGGAACGGTGCGCGGGGTCACCAGCGACACGGCGTCGGCAATCGCCTTGATGTGGGCCGGCGAGGTGCCGCAGCAGCCGCCGACGATGTTCACCAGGCCGGAGCGCGCCCATTCGTCGATCTCGGCGGCCAGTTGCTCGGGGGTTTCGTCGTAGCCGGTGGGCGACAGCGGGTTGGGCAGGCCGGCGTTGGGGTGGGCCGACACGAAGGTGTTGCAGACGTTGGAGAGTTCATCCACATAGGCGCGCAATTCCTTGGCGCCCAGCGCGCAGTTGAGGCCGAAGCTGATCGGCTGCGCGTGGCTGAGGGAGTTCCAGAAGGCTTCGGCGGTCTGGCCCGAAAGGGTGCGGCCGGAGGCGTCGGTGATGGTGCCGGAGATCATCACCGGGAGGCGACGGCCGAGATCGGCGAAGAGCTTTTCGACGGCGAACACCGCGGCCTTGGCATTGAGCGTGTCGAAGATGGTTTCGATCAGCAGGATGTCGGCGCCGCCGTCCATCAGGCCGCGAGCGGAGTCGTAGTAGTCGTCCACCAGCGCATCGAAACTGACGTTGCGAAAGCCCGGATCGTTCACGTCCGGCGAGATCGACAAGGTGCGCGAGGTCGGTCCGAGCACGCCGGCGCAGAAGCGCGGCTTGCCCGGGTTGGCTTCGGTGAACTCGTCGCACAGCTGGCGAACCAGCCGGGCGCCTTCGACGTTGAGTTCGTAGGCGAGATCGGACAACTGGTAATCGGCCTGGGACACCCGGGTCGCGTTGAAGGTGCAGGTCTCGACGATGTCGGCGCCGGCTTCGAGATAGGCCCGGTGGATGCCGCCGACCACGTCGGGGCGGGTGAGCACCAGCAGATCGTTGTTGCCTTTGAGGTCTTTGGGGTGATCGGCGAAACGGGTGCCGCGGTAGTCGGCCTCGCCGAGCTTGTGCTGCTGGATCATCGTGCCCATCGCGCCGTCGAGGATCAGGATGCGGTGGGTCAGGAGACTTTGAAGTTCGGCGGTACGGTCGGCTTGCATGGAGATTTCCTTCGATTCAGCCGGCGGCGAGCGGAAATGCAAACGGCGCCACAAACCCGGCTGTTGGTTTGTGAGCGCCGTTGATCGGTTGCCGAGCCTGGCCTGTTTGGCCATCACGGGGATGGGCAGGTCGCAACGCTCCTCGGCAAGAGGCGGATTTTACGGTTTTTTGGGCGTTTCTGCCAAGATCGGCGGTCAGCCGCCGAGCAGCGTCCGCGCATCCTCCCGCCACCAGCGGAGCGCCGCGTAATAGCCCTCCCACACGCAGCCGTTGCAGCCGCGGCCGCAGCAGGCGGTGGGCGGTGGCGGCGGGTTGCGGTGGTCGAGGGCGCGGGTGGCGAGCAGGCTGCGAATCGCGGCGATCTGCGCCTCGGCCTCGGCAAGGCTGGCGGGACGAAGGTCGAAGGGGCTGGGGACGGTCATGAGGGAACTCCGGCGGGGTCGCGAACATAACACCGGGTCGGTCGGCGGAGAAGGCCGGCCTGCGTCAGCCGGACAACAAAGGGCTCAAATCCGAGCCCCGAGCATGTCAGAATCGTTCCGTCCGCCGACCCCATGCCGAACATGATCAGCATCTACCAGCTCAAGCCCCGCTTCCAGGCGCTCCTGCGCCCCATTGTCGGACGCATCGCCGCCGCCGGAGTCACGGCCAATCAGGTGACGCTGGCCGCGATGGGCGTTTCCATCGCTCTCGGAGTCTTGCTGTTTCTGCACCCGGACACGAGCGGCGGCTTTCTGCTCCTGCCCTTGTGGATGTTCCTGCGCATGGCCTTCAATGCCGTCGATGGCATGCTGGCGCGGGAGTTCGGTCAGCAGTCGGCCCTCGGCGCCTACCTCAACGAACTCTCCGACGTGATCGCCGACGCCGCCCTCTACCTGCCCTTCGTGGGCATCGCGCCTTTTGGCTGGGGCAGCGTCGGCGCGGTGATCTTTCTTTCGGCCGTCTCGGAGATGGCCGGCGCGCTGGGCCCGATGGTGGGCAGCCCGCGCCGCTACGACGGCCCGATGGGCAAGAGCGATCGGGCCTTTCTGTTCGGCGCACTGGGCCTGTGGCTGGGCCTGGCCGGCAGCCTGCCCGCATGGGCGGCGTGGATCATGCCGGCCGCCGCGCTGGCCATTCTGTTCAACATCTTCAACCGCGTCCGGAGCGGCGTCGATCTGGCCCGCCGTACCCCCTGAGGTCTGCGATGAACACCCTGCGCCCCGTTTCCGAAAGCCGCTTCGAGACCCACGACGGCGTCTCCCTGTTCTATCGGCACTGGCCCGCCGCCGGCCCCCGCCGGGGGGCGGTCGTGATGTTCCACCGGGGTCACGAGCACTCCGGCCGCATCGCCCACCTGGCCGACGAACTGAATCTGCCGGATTTCGACTTCTTTGCCTGGGACGCCCGCGGTCACGGCGAATCCCCCGGCGAGCGAGGCCATTCGCCAAGCTTCGGCACCTCGGTTCGGGACGTCCAGACCTTCATCGATCACATCGGCCAACGCCACGGTATCGATCCGACCGATATGGCGGTTCTCGCCCAGAGCGTCGGCGCCGTGCTGGTATCCACCTGGGCCCACGACTACGCGCCGAAAATCCGCTGTCTGGTGCTCGCCTCTCCGGCCTTCAAGGTCAAGCTCTACGTCCCGCTGGCCCGCCCCGGGCTGGCCCTGATGCAGAAGCTGCGCGGCAACTTCTTTGTGAACAGCTACGTCAAGGCCAAATTCCTGACCCACGACCCGGTCCGCCAGACCAGCTACGACAGCGACCCGCTGATCGCCCGCGCCATCTCGGTGAACATCCTGCTGGGCCTTTACGAAGCCGCCGAGCGGGTCGTGGCCGACGCCCAGGCCATCGTCCTGCCCACCCAGCTGCTCATTTCCGGGGCCGACTGGGTGGTGCATCACGCCCCCCAGCACCGCTTCTTCGCGCGCCTCGGCTCGGCGATCAAGGAAAAACACGTCCTCGACGGCTTCTACCACGACACCCTCGGCGAAAAGGACCGCCGGATCGCCACCGACAAGGCCCGCGACTTCATCCTGCGCCAATTCGCCAGCCCGCCCCAGCCCATCGATCTGCTCGCCGCCGACCGGCACGGTGCGACCAAGGACGAATCCGACGCCCTCGCCCGCCCCTTGCCCGCCCTCAGCCCGCGCGGTCTCTACTGGGCCGCCTACCGGGCCAGCATGAAGCTCGGCGGACTGCTCTCGGAAGGCGTCGCCCTCGGTCACCGCACCGGCTTCGATTCCGGCAGCACGCTGGATTACGTTTACCGCAACACCCCCGCCGGCGTCGGCCCGATCGGCCGGGCCATCGACCGCAACTACCTCGACGCCATCGGGTGGCGCGGCATCCGTCAGCGCAAACGCCATCTCGAAGAACTCCTGCGCCTCGCCCTCGCCCGCCTGAGCGCCGAAGGCCGACCGGCGCGGATCCTCGACATCGCGGCCGGCCACGGCCGCTACGTGCTGGAAGCCCTCGACGGCCAGCCCCAGCGGCCGGAATCCATCCTGCTGCGCGACTTCAGCGACATCAACGTGCGCGACGGCGCCGCGCTGATCCACCAAAAAGGCCTCGACGTCATCGCCCGCTTCGAAAAGGGCGACGCCTTCGATCAGGCTTCGGTCGCCGCGGCATCGCCCAGACCGACCGTCGGCATCGTCTCCGGCCTCTACGAGCTGTTCCCCGACAACGGCATGGTGCGCCGCTCCCTGGCCGGGATGGCCCAGGCGGTGGAGCCCGGCGGCTACCTGCTCTACACCGGACAGCCCTGGCATCCGCAACTTGAACTCATCGCCCGCGCCCTCACCAGTCACCGGGGCGGTCAGGCCTGGGTGATGCGCCGGCGCAGTCAGGCGGAGATGGACCAGCTGGTCGACGCAACCGGCTTCGAAAAGCTCGCCCAGCGCATCGACGAATGGGGCATCTTCACCGTGTCCCTGGCCCGGCGGCGCAACCCATGAAACGCCCCGCTCATGCCACTCCGGGCATTCCCTGGCAACGGGGCGTCGCCTGGCTGCTGTTTCTGGGGCCCTTCTTCTTCCTCAGCTACGGCTTCGCCAATTCCATGGCCGCCCGCTGGCAGGTCGGCACCGCCGTGGTTTACGACTGGGAGCGCCATATCCCCTTCCTGCCTTGGACCATCCTGCCCTACTGGTCCATCGACCTGTTCTACGGCCTGTCCTTCCTCCTGTGCCGCAACGCGCAGCAGGTGGATCGCCACGCGCTACGCCTGCTCACCGCCCAGCTGGTGTCGGTTGCGTGCTTTCTGCTCTTTCCGCTCCATTTCAGCTTCGAGCGCCCCGCCACCGACGGCCTCTTCGGCCACCTGTTCGACGCCCTGGCCGGCTTCGACAAACCCTACAACCAGGCGCCCTCCCTGCACATCGGACTGCTGGTCATCCTGTGGGTGCGCTTCGCCGGAGCCAGCCGGGGATGGCTGCGCCTGGGCGTGGATGCCTGGGCCGCGCTGATCGCCGTATCGGTGCTGACCACCTACCAGCACCACTTCATCGACATCCCCACCGGCGCCCTGGTCGGCCTGCTGTGTCTGTGGCTGTGGCCCGAAGCCGGCCCGACCCCCTTCGCCCGCGCGCACTTCAGCCGCTCGCCCGCCCGGAGACGGCTGGCCGGCCTCTACCTGCTGGCCGCCCTGACTGCCGGCGGGCTGGGCCTGTACCTTGGCCGCGCGGGCCTCGGGCCGATCTGGCTGGGCATCGCGCTGGCCCTGGTGGCCCTCAATTACGCCTTCCTCGGCCCGGCCGGTTTCCAGAAACAGGACGGTCGTCACAGCCTTGGCGCAGCCCTGTTGCTGACCCCCTACACGCTGGCCGCGTGGCTCAACTCCCGCCTGTGGACGCGCGGGCATCCGGACCCCGACCCGATCGTCGACGGCGTATGGCTCGGTCGCCTGCCCGACGCCGCGAGCATGGAAGCCGGCGGATTCAAGGCGCTCCTCGACCTCACCGCCGAACTCCCCGCCCCGCGCGGCAACTGGCGCTACGCCGGCCTCCCGTGGCTGGACCTGGTCCCACCCGACACCGCACAACTGGAGCAGGCTGCCGCGCGCATCGACGCCCTGCGCCAGCACGGCCCCCTGCTGGTGTGCTGTGCCCTGGGCTATTCCCGCAGCGCCTGTGCGGTGGCCGCCTGGCTGATCGGCAGCGGACGGGCCGCGTCGGTAGACGAGGCGCTCGCCCTGCTGCAGCGCGCCCGCCCGCAGATCGTCCTCGGCCCCGCACACCGCGAAGCCCTGGCGCGCCTGAGCCCGCCGCCGGAGACCGTCGGTGGCGCCTGACGACCTCCGCCAGAGCGCGGCAGACGCCGCCCTCGCCGCCGCCGCCCTCGGTCAGGGCCGGCGCCTGGACCTCCTGAGCCTGACCCTCCTGGCCATCGCCCTTGCCGCGCTGCTATTGACGGCCACCAGCCGCCCCACCGCAACGCTGCTGGCGCTCAGCACGGCGGCGGGTCTGGCGCAACGCTATTTCGCCTTCCGCTGCGATCTCGACGCGCGGATCTTTTCCTACTGGGCCAACCGCTGGTCCACGCTGCCGGCGCCCGACCAATCGGCCGACCTGAGCGCTTTCGACCGGGCGCTGAGCCTCGTTTTCGGCATGCAGGTTCCTCCGTCGGCCGCACCCCGGCCGCTGGCCGAGCGGATTCGCGGCGCCCTGCGCCTCCTGCGTCATCAATCCCTCGCGCTCGCCCTCCAGCTCGCAAGCCTTCTCGGCGCCATCCTGTGGCGTCTGTGCCAGACAGGAGTCCCCTGATGTCCTTAGACCGACTTGCCGCCTCCGCCCTGTGCGGCTTTGCCAAGCTGCTGACCGGCGTTCGCGCCTTATGGATCGGCAGCGCCCCGGACGCCCGCCCTCGGGTGTATTTCGCCAACCACCGCAGCCACGGGGATTTCGTGCTGATCTGGGCCTCGCTGCCGCCTCACCTGCGGCGCCTCACCCGGCCGGTGGCGGGCGCCGACTACTGGCTCACCACGCCCCTCAAGCGCTACATCATCAACCGCGTCTTCCGCGGGGTGACGATCGACCGGCGGCCGGACCGCCACGGCCCCAATCCGGTCGAGCAGATGGGCGAAGCCCTCGCCGCCGGCGAATCGCTGATCCTCTTCCCGGAAGGCACCCGCAATCTGGGCGAAGGCGTACAGCCCTTCAAGAGCGGCATCCACCATCTGGCCAAGGCCCACCCGGAGGCCGAACTGATCCCGGTATGGATCGAGAACCTGGGCCGGGTCATGCCCAAGGGCAGCGTGATTCCGGTGCCCTTGCTGTGCTCCCTGAGCTTCGGCCCGCCCCTCGCGGCGCAGGACAACGAAAGCCGCGATGCCTTCCTGGCCCGCGCCCGAGCCGCCCTCCTCGACCTCGCCCCTCCCGAAGACTGACGCCGCCATGAACCCGAACCACGACCTGATCGCCGTCTTCGGCGGCATTTTCGGCCTGCTCGCCCTCTTCAGCGCCATCGGCATAGGGCTCAAATGGCGCGTCTCACCCGGCGCGCCCCATGCCGTCATCGACAACCTCAATGCCCGCATCAAGGCCTGGTGGGCCATGATCGCCCTCATCGGGGGCGCGATCTGGATCGGCAAAGGGGGCGTCATCGCCCTGTTCGCCTTCATCTCCTTCCAGAGCCTGCGGGAGTTCGTCTCCCTCACCCACACCCGACGCGGCGACCACCGGGCGCTGCTGTGGAGCTTTTTCGTCTTCCTGCCGCTGCAGTACTGGCTGATCGCCACCGACTGGTACGGCCTGTTCTCGATCCTGATCCCGGTCTACGCCTTTCTGCTGCTGCCGATTTCCTCTTCCCTCGGCGCCGACACCCAGCGCTTCCTGGAGCGGGCCGCCAAGGTCCAGTGGGGGCTGATGATCTGCGTCTATTGCCTGTCCCACGTGCCGGCCCTGCTGACCCTCGACATTGCCGGCTACACCGGCCGCAACGCGCTGCTGGTGGTCTTCCTGGTGCTCACCGTGCAATCCAGCGACGTCTTCCAGTATGTGTGGGGCAAGCTCCTCGGCAAGCACAAGGTGTCACCGGCCATTTCCCCGTCGAAGACGGTCGAAGGCCTGGTGGGCGGCGTGCTCACCTCCACCGCGGTCGGCGCCGCCCTGTGGTGGATCACGCCATTCACGCCGCTGGAAGCCGGGCTGATCGCGCTGGTCATCAACGTGATGGGCTTCTTCGGCGGCTTCGTGCTATCGGCCATCAAACGCGACCGGGGCGTGAAAGACTGGGGCTCGATGATCGAAGGCCACGGCGGCATGCTCGACCGGGTCGACTCGATCAGCTTCTCCGCGCCGATCTTCTTCCACATCGTTCGCTACTGGTGGACCTGAAACACGCCATGAAAACACCGCTTCCCGACTGGCTCGAAGCCTTCCGCGCCCGCCTTGGCGCCGAAGTCGTCGAAACGCACATTTCCTGGCTGCTGCTCACCGAAGCCTTTGCCTGGAAGCTGAAAAAACCGATCACCCTGCCCTTCCTCGACTACGGCACCGCGGCGCGCCGCCGGCATTTCTGCGAGGAAGAACTGCGCCTCAACCAACGCTTTGCGCCGGAACTCTACCTGGGCCTCGAAGCGGTCGACGACACCGGCGAATGGGCGGTGAAGATGCGCCGCTTTCCGGAGTCCGCGCGCCTCGACCACGTGTGCGCCCGCGGCGAACTGACGCCCGCGCAGCTGTCCGGGCTGGCCGAAGTGGTCGTCGCCTTCCACGATGCCGCCGCCGTCGCCGGTCCGGAAACGCCCTTCGGCGAACCCGAACAGGTGCGCGACGCGGCCCTCGAGAACTTCACCGAACTGTTCGTCCTGCTGCCCGCCGCGAGCCCGCGGCTCGCCTGCCTGGAACGTTGGACGCAGGAGGAATATGCCCGCATCCGCCCCGCCCTCGCCGCCCGTAAGGCCGCCGGCCGGGTGCGCGAATGCCACGGCGACCTGCACCTGGGCAATCTGGTGATGGCGGAAGGCCGCGTCCTGCCCTTCGACTGCATCGAATTCAACGACGATTTCCGCTGGATCGACGTGGCCTCGGAATTGGCCTTCACCTACATGGATCTGCTCGACCACCGCCGGCCGGATCTCGCCGCGTGGCTGCTCAACGAATGGCTGGCCGGCTCCGGCGATTTCGAAGCCGTGCCAGTGCTACGCTTCTACGCGGTTTACAAGGCCATGGTGCGCGCCAAGGTGGCCGGGATCGGCGGCAACACGCTTGTCGCGGAGCGCTATCTGCAGCTCGCCGAAACGATTGCCGCACCGCCGCCGGCACGCCTGACGATCACCTTCGGCCTGTCCGGTTCGGGCAAGACGACCGCCAGCGCCCGGCTCTTGCGCGCCGACCCGAGCGCCACCACCCTGCGCCTGCGCTCGGACGTGGAGCGCAAGCGCCTCTTCGGCCTCGCCCCGCTTGCATGCAGCCAGACCAGGACCGACGGCAGCATCTACACCGCCGATAGCACCCGGCGCACCTATGCGCAACTGGTCGAAGCGACCGGGCTCATGCTCGATGCCGGCTGGTCGGTGGTTGTCGACGCGGCATTTCTCAAGCGTAGCGAGCGGGACAATTTCCGGGCGCTGGCGGCGAGCCGCGACGTCCGCTTCGCGATCCTCGCCTGCGCGGCGCCGGTGAGCGAACTCCAGCGCCGTCTGCAGGCACGCCGCGGCGATGCTTCGGAAGCCACCGTCGAGGTGCTCGAAAAGCAGCTTGGCTGGATTGAGCCGCTCGGCAGCGACGAACCGGAGCGGGTCATCCCGCCCGCCTGAAGCGATGCCGGCAAGCCCCTACCGCAAGGAGCCGACGTAGCGCTGGGTGGGGTGGGTTGCGCTGGGGCGGGCCGAGCGCAGCCGGTCGAGCAGGCCGGGCGCTTCGACCTTCGCCTCGGCCTCGACCGGCGCGTCCAGTTCCATCGCGACGCGCAAGCGCCCCGCCAAGGCCGCCAGCTCGTCGTTGCCGGCCGCCGACGCCAGACGCACGATCTCCCGCGCGTAATCCTTGTTGGCACGCATGTATTCCACATCGGTAATGCGGTTGCATGTGCGCCGCATCAGCAGATGAATGCGCCCGAGCAGACCGTAGATGACGCTGTCGGATTCCATGATGACTTCCTCCGCTTGAATTCAGAAATGGCCGGGCCTCTTCAGGCCACCGCCTCGCCATGCTCGACGATGTCGAGACCTTCCGTTTCGGTTGCCCCGCTCACCCGCAGGCCGACCAGCCCATCGACCGCAACCAGCACCACGAAGCTCATCGCGCCGCTGTAGGCCACCGTTGCCGCGACACCGGCGAGCTGGACCAGAAAATCGCCGCGCACGCCGCCCACCTCCGGCGCGGCCAGCACACCGGTGAGCAGCGCACCGACGATGCCGCCCACACCGTGGATGCCGAAAGCGTCGAGTGCGTCGTCCCAGCCGGTCATCCGTTTGAGAAGGGTCGCCCCCAGATAGCAGCCGATACCCGCCACCCCGCCGATCAGCAGCGCCGCAGCCGGCGTGACGAAACCCGAAGCCGGCGTCACCGCCACCAGCCCGGCCACCGCCCCGGACACCAGCCCCAGGGCGCCCGGCCGGCCACGCATCAGCCACTCGGCCGCCATCCACGACACCGCGGCCGCAGCCGCCGCCAGTTGGGTGACGAGCATCGCCATGCCGGCGCGACTGTCCGCCGCCAGCGCCGAGCCCGCGTTGAAGCCCATCCAGCCGACCCACAGCAACGCGGCGCCGGCCAGGGTCAGGGCCAGGTTGTAAGGCGTCATCGCCTGCCGGCCAAAACCGGCCCGCGGCCCGATGAACATGGCGCATACCAGCCCGGCCACGCCGGCATTGATATGCACAACCGTGCCGCCCGCATAATCCAGGACGCCCCTCCGCGCCAGCCAGCCGCCCGGCTCCCACACCCAGTGGGCCACCGGCGCATACACAAGCAGCGACCACAGTGCCGCGAACAACAGGAGCGCCGAAAACTTCATCCGCTCGGCAAAGGCGCCCGGCACCAGCGCGGTGGTGATGATCGCAAAGGCGAGCTGGAACATCGCAAAGACCGACTCCGGTACGTTGGCACCGGCCTTGCCCGCGAGCGCGTCGAGGCTGAGCCCGCCGAGAAACAGGCGATCGAGGCCGCCGATAAAGGCACCGCCCGGCCGCATCGCCAGGCTATAGCCGACGGCACACCAGACCAAGCTGACCACCGCAGCGATCGCCACGCTCTGGCTCATCGTGGACAGCACATTGCGCCGCCGGACCATGCCGCCATAGAACAGCGCAACGCCGGGCAGGGTCATCAGCAGCACCAGCGTCGTGGCGACCAGCATCCAGGCGGTATTCGCGCCATCGAGACGCCGCGCCGGAACCGCATCGGCCAGACACACGGCCGGCGCGGCGAACAAGCTCCAAAATGCCGCCCGCCGGAGAAGACCGGAGACGGAGGGCAAAGGACGGATCGGCGGCATGGGGTTTCCTGTTGGCATACGCCGTGCGCAACGCACGGATGTGCACCTGCAGCAAATCCCGTGCCGGGAAAATTTCCGTTAAATGCCCTTATCCTGCCCCGGCAACGCCCTGTCATGGAACGCCGCGCAGGAGCAAGGCACCGGCGTGGTGCGGATCGCCCCGCCAGACGCAACAAAGCCCGGCTCGCGCCGGGCTTTGTCATCGTGCGGACAGCGTCGGACGGCTTACGCTGCCTTGGTCTTGTGATCCCCGCCGATGAAGAAACTGGCGATATAGACCAGCAGGCCGATCAGGAACATCACGCCGGCACCTTCACGCATCCAGTAGAAGATCGTGAGTTGATCCTGCGCCGCCATGAATGGGATCGGCGTGGCGCTGTAGCGCTGCAGCCAGACCTGCAGGATGCCGGCAGCGGTCAGGAACAGGGTGATGAAGACCATCGCCACGGTCATCAGCCAGAACGCCCACATTTCCAGCACCTGCGACTTGTCGCTGTTGGCGGCCCGTCCGCGCAGAATCGGCATGGCGTAGCTGATGATCGTCAGCACCACCATCGCATAGGCGCCGTAGAAGGCCATGTGACCGTGAGCGGCGGTGATCTGCGTGCCGTGGGTGTAGTAGTTGACCGGAGCCAGGGTGTGCAGGAAACCCCACACGCCGGCGCCGAGGAAGGACATCACACCGGTGCCGAGAGCCCACAGCGTCGCAGCCTTGTTCGGATGTTCGCGGCGGCGGCGGTTCACCATGTTGAAGGCGAAGACGGTCATCGCGAAGAACGGAATCGGCTCCAGCGCGGAAAACACGGAACCCCACCACTGCCAGTATTCCGGCGCACCGATCCAGAAGTAATGGTGGCCGGTACCGATGAGGCCGCTGATCAGCGACAGCGTGATGATCACGTACAGCCACTTCTCGATCACCTCCCGATCCACGCCGGTCACCTTGATCAGCACGAAGGCCAGCAGCGCGCCGAGAATCAGCTCCCAGACGCCTTCGACCCACAGGTGCACGACCCACCACCAGTAGAACTTGTCGAGCACCAGGTTGTGCGGGTTGTAGAAGGAGAACAGGAAGAACACCGCCAGGCCCCACAGACCGAGCATCAGCACGATGCCGATGGAGGTCTTGCGGCCCTTGAGCATGGTCATGGTCAGGTTGAACAGGAACACCAGCGCCACGACCACGATACCGATCTTGGTCAGCAGCGGCTGCTCGAGGAATTCCCGGCCCATCGTCTCGAGGATGTCATTGCCGGTGAACTTCGCCAGGGTGGCGTAGGGCACGAGCAGATAGCCGAGGATGGTCGCCGCACCGGCGACGAGGAAGACCCAGAACATGAGCAGCGCCAGTTTTGGCGAGTACAGCTCGGTCTCGGCCTCTTCCGGGATCATGTAGTAGGCCGCGCCCATGAAGCCGAAGAGCAGCCAGACGATCAGCAGGTTGGTGTGGACCATCCGCGCGACATTGAACGGGATGGCGGGGAAGAGGAAGTCGCCGATCACATACTGCAGGCCCATGATGAGGCCGAACAGGATCTGACCGAGGAACAGTCCGATGGCCGCGATGAAGTATGGCTTCGCGACCGACTGTGAGGAATATTGCATGGTTGATAGCTCCCTTTCAGATCGGCAATCAGCCTTCGATGTTGGGCGGCCAGTTGGCAGTGTTGATCTCGGACGTGTACTTCAGAAACTCGACGAGATCGTTCAGCTGCTGGTCGGTCAGGTGGAAGTTGGGCATCTGGCGACGACCCGGAGCACCCGTGGGCTGGGACTGGATCCAGGCCTTGATGAACTCGGGGCCACGACGCTTGTAGACGTTGCCCAGCTCGGGAGCGAAGTACGCGCCCTCGCCCAGCAGGGTGTGGCAACCGATGCAGTTATTGACCTCCCACACCTTCTTGCCCGCAGCAACAGCCGGCGTCAGGTTGGCCCGGTTGTCCCGCTTGGGAAGGGTCTGCATCGAATCGAAGGTCAGCGCGATGAACAGGAGCGCAAAGAAAACAGTGCCCCCGAAGAAGATGTTTCGCGCCATTGATTTTGTGAATGTCCCGCTCATGGAACCTCCCTGGATGGCATCGCTGCACGACGCAGCTTGGCCGGGATGGTGCGGGCTGGAGGGGGGACGAGTCCTTGATGGCGGTCAAGCGGGCCGGGCCGTGGCAGCACCTGACGCCCGCGAGCAGGCGGGAGCCCGCGCCACGACTGCGTTCTGGCGGCAGCCGCGGGGATGACAAAGGAACGGATTAAGGCTGATTCGGCCGTTCAGCCGAGCTCGGAAGCCCGTTGCCGCAGCCAGCAGAGGACGGTCGAGAAGACCCGGTCAGGATCGATCGGCTTGGCGATGAAGTCGTCCATGCCGGCAGCCAGGCACCGCGCCCGGTCTTCGGCGAAGGCGTTGGCGGTCATGGCGACGATGGGGATGTTCCGGCCCTGGAGCAGCTCGCGGATCTGCCGCGTGGCCTCCAGGCCGTCCATGTTGGGCATCTGCATGTCCATCAGGATCAGGTCGTACCCGGCGTCCTGCGCCACCCGCCGCACCGCCTCGGCGCCGTCCTCGGCGGTGTCAACCTGCAGGCCGGCGCCGACCAGCATCAGTTCGGCGATCTCACGGTTGATGGGCTCGTCGTCCGCGAGGAGGGCCCTCCGACCGGCAAAGGACTCCGTGAGGGTGGCCTCGGCGTCAGCGTCAGCGTCGAAGTGCACCGCAGGCAGACCGGCACGCTGACCACGCCCAAGCCGCGCAGTGAACCAGAAGGTGCTGCCCACCCCCGGACAGCTGGATGCGCCCGCAGCCCCGCCCATCCGCTCCGCCAGTTCGCGGGTGATCGCCAGCCCCAGGCCCGTCCCCCCGTGCTTGCGGGTCATGGTGTTGTCGGCCTGCTCGAAGGCGCGGAAGAGCCGGGACAGCACCTCCGGGTCGATGCCGATGCCGGAATCCTCGACCTCGAAACGCAGCAGGGCAGCGTCGGGGGTTTCCTCCAGCAGCTTCACCCTCAGGATCACGCTGCCGCCTTCGGTGAACTTCACCGCGTTGGCCGCGTAATTGAGCAGCGCCTGCTGCAACAGCGTGGCGTCGCCCAGCAGATCGGCGGGCAGCGGATCGCACTGGGTGATCAGCCGCAGGCGCTTTTCGACGGCGCGGACATGGAGCATCGAGACGACGTTCTGCAGAACGCTCTCGACCCGCAGCGGCGCTTCGGACACGACGATCTTGCCGGCCTCGATCTTCGAGAGCTCGAGGACGCCATTGATGATCTTGAGGAGGTGCTCGCCCGCCCCCACCAGCTTGTCGAGCTGGGCAGCCTGCTCGAGCGTGAGCCCGCCGCGGCGGATGAGGTAGGCCATGCCGGTGATCGCGTTGAGCGGTGTGCGGATCTCATGACTCATGTTGGCCAGAAAGGCACTCTTGGCCACGCTGGCGGCCTCGGCGGCCTCCTTGGCCTTCGACAGCTCGGCGGTCCGCTCGGCCACGAGCAACTCCAGGCTGTCCCGATGGCGGGCCAGCTCGTCCTGGGCAGCCTTGCTTTCGGTGATGTCGCGGGTGATCGACAGCAAGCAGGGCTCGCCGTTGAACTCCATCGGCGACACCGAGAACATGCCCCAGAAGATCTCCCCGTTCTTCTTGCGGAAACGGGCCTCCAGCCTGACCCGCGCCTGCTCCCGGCGCACCTTCTCGGCAAAGGACACGCGGTCGTTGGTGTCGGCCCAGATGCCAAGCTCCAGGGAGCTGCGGCCGATGAGCTCGTCGCGGCTGTATTGCGTGATGTCCAGGAAAGCCTGGTTCACGTCTACGTAAACGCCGCCCGCCAGGGTCGTGATGGCGATCGCATCGAGGGTCGTCTGGAAGGCCGTGCGGTAGCGCCGCTCGCTCGCTTCGATGGTCTGGATCGAGCGGACCACCTCGGTGACATCCCGGAAATACCAGATCCGGCCCAGCAACTCGCCGTTGCCGGCCCGCCAGGGAATGGCATGCCCCCGGAGCGTTCGGCCATCCTTGAGGGGCACATCGCCGGAATCCACCTGCTCCATCAGCGGAAGCACATGGCGCACCCATTCCTGAAGGTGAGCGGGCGCAACAATCCGCGACAACACCGCGTCGTAGATCGAATCGAAGGGACTGCGGAACAGCGCGGCCAGCGGTCCGGGCGGACGGGGCACGCCCCACACCGAGAAGAAACGCTCGTTGACGGCGACGAGGCGATTTTCCCGATCTGCCGTCAGCACGCCATCCTCCGAGCCTTCGAGGATCGCGCTCAGCAGGCAGGCCTGGGATTCGTCATCATTCCGCATGGGAACCAAGAGAGGCCGACTCCGGAGTTCGGGAGAGAAAATGCCAGCCGGGACATCCGGCGGCAGGGGTTACCCGAATCTTACTCCAGTCGCTTCACCCTGGCGGCAGTAGGCCTTTCTCCAGACGGAAAACGGGCCGCATGACGCGGCCCGCCTCCCCCCGTTCCCGAGCCTTGCGACCCGGGGTGCTCCATGTCGGCGGATCAGCCCTTCGCGGCCTTGTCGGCCTCAGGCTTGGCCTCTTCAGGCTTGGGCGTGGGCGGATGGAATTCCTCCGGCGTCGCGCCTTCCTTCGGTGCGCCAATGGCCTGTTCGACTTCCGGCAGCGTGTGGGCGATGCCCTTGTGGCAGTCGATGCAGGTCTTGCCTTCGTTCAGGCCGGTCTGGTGCATCTTGGACGAACGGCGGCCCTGCTCGGCGTAGTCGAAGCTGTCGAAATTGTGGCAGTTGCGGCATTCGCGGGAGTCGGTCTTCTTCATCCGTTCCCATTCATGCTTGGCGAGCTCCAGCCGCTTGGCGTTGAACTTCTCGGGCGTGTCGATCGAGCCGAGGATCTTGTGCAGGACTTCGTTGGATGCCTGGATCTTGCGGATGATCTTCGGGCCCCATTCCTTCGGCACGTGGCAGTCCGGGCAGGTGGCCCGCACGCCGGAGCGGTTCGAGGCGTGGATGGTGTTGCGGTACTCCTGATAGACGTTGTCCTTCATCTCGTGGCACGAGATGCAGAAGGCTTCCCGGTTGGTCCATTCCATGGCGGTGTTGAAGCCGCCCCAGAACACGATGCCGGCGATGAACAGCATCGCGGCGAACCCCCAGCCGAGGGATCGGATGCGCCCGATCAGGCCTTTGTTGTTGGTATCCATTTGTCCGAACTCCCCTGTCTATGCGTCAGCGCATCCCGGTGCCGGGCTTGAAGGTGTTGCCCACCAGCGGCTTGGCGTCGCTCTGGGGCACGTGGCACTGGTTGCAGAAGTAGCGGCGCGGCGACACGCTGGAAAGCTCCTCGCCGTCGCGGGTCTTGAAGTGGGTGACGGAAATCTTGGTCGCACCGGTCTCCTTCGCACGGGCCCAGGCGTGGCAGTCGAGGCACTTGTTGAAGTTCTTGGTGATGTTGTAGCCCTTGATCGTGTGGGGGATCAGCGGCGGCTGCTGGACGAAATCCCGGGGCAACGGGGCGGAATCGCGGCCATAACGGGTGCCGTCGCCTTCCGGGTCGCTGGCGTTGATCTCGGCACCGCGCAGGGTCATGAGCTTGATGGCCGGCTCGCCAGCGGCAACAGCAGCGACAGGAGCAAGGAAAGTCTGGGCAAGGCACACGGCCAGGGCGGCTGCCCGCAGGCGGGCGGAATGGAAGGTCGGCTTGTTCATCACTCGCTCCTTTGATCGAACCTATGGGTCATTTTGAAAACTTGTTTGTCGCACACATCGATGCAGCGGCCACAGGTGGTGCAGTCTGAGGCCAGGATTAGGGGGCTCTCCTGCCCGACCTGCTTGAGGGCCGGGCGGATCACCTGGGGTTCGGGGCACACCGCGAAGCAGTCCATGCAGTCGTCGCAGGCGGCGCGCTTGCTGGCGGAGACGCGGACGAGCGCCTTCCTGCCGAGCAGGCCGTAGAAGGCGCCCATCGGGCACAGGTGACCACACCAGCCGCGGCTGGCCACCAGCAGGTCGTACAGAAAGATGCCGGCGATCACGAACAGCCCGCCGCCCATCCCGAAGATCAGCCCCCGGTGCAGCAGCGACACCGGATTGACCCATTCCCAGGCCAGGCTGCCGGTGACGGCGGCGGCCACGAGCAGACCGCCCAGCAGCCAGTAGCGGGTGGCGGCGTCCGGCACGCGGCCGGTCTTGATGCCGAGGCGGCGACGGCTCCAGGCGGCGGCGTCGGTGACCACATTGACCGGGCACACCCAGCTGCAGAAGATCCGCCCGCCCACCAGCAGGTAGAAGCAGAGCACGATGGCCGCTCCGATCAACGCCGACGAATAGGGCAAGTGGCCGGTGACAAGGGTCTGCAGCACCAGCAGCGGATCGGTGAGCGGCAGCACGCCCAGCGTGAGGGACGAGGACAGGTTGCCCTTGACGAGCCACACGCCGAACCACGGCCCGGCGAGGAAGGCGAGCAGGATCAGGAGCTGGCTCGTGCGGCGCAGGATGAGCCAGCGCTGGCGCTGCCACAGGCTGCGGGCCGGAGCACAGGCGGCGTCGACTGCCTTGACGGAGGACATCGTGGTGGTCGCCATGATCTACGGCTTCCAGTGGGAATTGATGCCACCCGCCGCCTTCGGCGGGGGCGTCGGTGTGGCTGGCGCCGCGGCGGCCGGCGCAGGTGCGGCGCCGGTCGGGGCGACCACGGTTTCGGTGGCGGCGCGACCGGCGGTGGGGCCTTCAAAGCCGCGCACCGGCAGTTCGACCTGATCGCCGATCAGCGAGCCACCATGGCGGGCCTTTTCTTCCCAGCCCTTGCGATAGTGGGCGGGCAGCGCGCCCTGGGCCAGCTTGCGCGGGAAGACCTTGATGGCCGCCTCGGGCAGCACGCAGGACTTCTCGCACTTGCCGCAGCCGGTGCAGGCGTCGGAGTGCACCGTCGGCAGCAGCATCGCGTGGCGGTCGGAGCGCGGGTTGTGCTGGGTCTCGAGGGTGATCGCCTTGTCGATGACCGGGCACACCCGGTAGCACACGTCGCAGCGCAGGCCGAGGAAGTTGAGGCAGCTCTCGTGGTCCACGAGGGCGGCGAGACCCATCTGCGCCTTGTTGATGTCGGTGAGGCTGCGGTCGAGGGCGCCGGTGGGGCAGGCCTTCACGCAGGGGATGTCCTCGCACATTTCACAGGGCGTCTTGCGGGCCGTGAAGTAGGGCGTGCCGGTGACGACCGGGTCACCCAGGTCGGCGAGGTGGAGGGTGTCGTAGGGGCAGTCGCGCACGCACAGGCCGCAGCGCACGCAGGCCGCCAGGAAATCGGCTTCGGGCAGTGCGCCGGGCGGGCGCAGGGCCTGGGCCGGCAAGGCCGACGCGCTCTTCGCGTAAAGCCCCGCCCCAAGCGCCAACAGGCAGCCGCCGCCAGCCGCGGCAGCCACGCTGTTGATGAACTTGCGACGGGCCACCGACGCCGGGGAGGCGGCATCGGAGGGCGTGCGGGCGGGTTTCTTGCCGGTGTCCATGATTTGTCTGCGTTGATCCGTGCGCCAGGCGCAGGTCAGGCTTCAGCCCGACCCGTACCCGGCTGCCGGGATCAGGCGCGCAGCACCTTGACGGCGCACTTCTTGAAGTCGGTCTGCTTAGAAATCGGGCAGGTGGCATCGAGGGTCAGCTTGTTCACCAGCTTCGATTCGTCGAAGAACGGCACGAAGATCAGACCGACCGGCGGCTTGTTGCGGCCCTTGGTCTCGAGGCGGGCGATCATCTCGCCGCGACGGGACTGGACCTTCACCACCATGCCGCGCTGCAGGTTGCGCTTCTTGGCGTCGTCCGGGTGCATGAACACCTGGGCTTCCGGCACCGCCTTGTGCAGTTCGGGCACGCGGCGCGTCATGGTGCCGGTGTGCCAGTGTTCCAGCACGCGGCCGGTGCACAGCCACATGTCGAACTCGGCATCGGGCTTCTCGGGAGGATCCTGGTAAGGCAGCGCGAAGATCACCGCCTTGCCGTCCTTGTGGCCGTAGAACTTCACCCCTTCGCCAGCCTTGACGTACGGGTCGTAGCCCTCGCGGTAGCGCCACAGGGTTTCCTTGCCGTCGACCACCGGCCAGCGCAGACCGCGGGCCTTGTGATAGACGTCGAAGTTGGCGAGGTCGTGGCCGTGGCCACGGCCGAACTGGGCGTATTCCTCGAACAACCCCTTCTGCACGTAGAAGCCGAAGGCTTCGGCTTCATCGTTGGTGTAGTTCTTGATGGCGTGCTCGTTCACCTTCTGCACGTCGCTCTTCGGGAACTTGTTCACCACCTTGTTGGCGTAGAGCACGTCGTACAGGGTCTTGCCCTTGTACTCGGGCTTCTTGGCGAGCAGCTCGGCCGGCCACACCTCTTCCATCTTGAAGCGCTTGGAGAACTCCATGAACTGCCACAGGTCGGATTTCGCCTCGCCCGGCGCCTTGACCTGCTGGCGCCACACCTGGGTGCGACGCTCGGCGTTGCCGAAGGCGCCTTCCTTCTCCGTCCACATGGCGGCCGGCAGGATCAGGTCGGCAGCGAGGGCCGAGACGGTCGGGTACACATCCGACACCACCACGAAGGCCGCCGGGTTGCGCCAGCCCGGATAGATTTCCTGGTTGACGTTGGGGCCGGCCTGCATGTTGTTGGTGGTGCTGGTCCAGTAGCACTTGAGCTTGCCGTCCTTCAGGGCGCGGCTCTGGGCCACGGCGTGGAGGCCGATCTTGTCGGGGATGGTGCCTTCCGGCAGCTGCCAGATTTCTTCGGCGTGATGGCGGTGCTCGGGGTTGGTCACCAGCATGTCGGCCGGCAGACGGTGGGCGAAGGTGCCCACTTCGCGGGCGGTGCCGCAGGCGGAGGGCTGGCCGGTGAGCGAGAACGGGCCCGAGCCGGGGGTGGAGATCTTGCCCACCAGCAGGTGGACGTTGTAGATCATGTTGTTCACCCAGGTGCCGCGGGTGTGCTGGTTGAAGCCCATGGTCCAGAAGCTGACCACCTTCTTCTTCGGGTCGGCATACAACTCGGCGAGCTTTTGCAGGCGCTCCTTGGGCACGCCGGAGAGCTTGGCGGTGTAGTCGAGGGTGTAGGTCGAGACGAACTTCTTGAAGTCTTCGAAGGTCGCGGGCTTCGCGTCGCTCGGGTTGTTCTTGGGCTTGCCGTCGGCGCCGGGGTAGCCGTTGAACTTGGCGTCCTTTTCGAGCGCGTTGTTGGGACGCAGGCCAAAGCCGATGTCGGTCTCGCCGATCTTGAAGTTGACGTTCTTCTTGACGAAGTCCTGGTTGACCTTGCCCGTCTGGATGATGTGGTTGCAGATGTAGTTGAGGATCGCCAGGTCGGTGTTCGGCACGAAGACCATGCCGTTGTCGGCGAGCTCGAAGCTGCGGTGCTCGAAGGTGGACAGCACGTGCACCTGCACGTCGGTCTTGGTGAGGCGGCGGTCGGTGATGCGGGTCCACAGGATCGGGTGCATCTCGGCCATGTTGGAGCCCCACAGCACGAAGGCGTCGGCCTGCTCGATGTCGTCGTAGCAGCCCATCGGCTCGTCCATGCCGAAGGTGCGCATGAAGC
>ERZ650311.213-NODE-213-length-40299-cov-12.905899_pt1 | contig 40299 bp, 67 predicted proteins | sample MGYA00376247_ERZ650311 | MGnify/ENA primary metagenome ERZ650311 (study PRJEB26733, sample SAMN07839324) | wastewater metagenome | biome: small river; feature: stream; material: water | place: USA: North Carolina | collected 2016-07-28 ...
TGGTCGGTGAGGTCGGCATCGACGGCATCAAGGCCGACACGCCGTACCGCTGCGATGCGGGCCGACTGGAGGAGGCCCAATCGTGAGTTCTGGAGACAGGTACACCTCCAGTCTCCTAGTCACAGCCTGTGAGCCATGAAGGAGAAGTATGAGAAATATGAAAATCTCTTCCTTAAGTAGAGTGGGGGAAAGGTCAGTCTATTCTTTGACGATGGCTGGAGAACAGCATAACTATGTGCTAGCCAACCACCTTATCAGTAAGAACTGTCACGCGTATCCGTATAGTTTGATATCATATCAAACAGCCTATCTTAAAGCGCACTATCCAGCAGAGTTCATGGCTGCAACGTGTGCTTCTGTGTCAACTAACATCGAGAAGTCATCTGTGTACCTTTACGAGGCACGTAAGATGGGCCTCAAAGTTTCTACCCCTGACATCAACAAGTCGGATTACAACTTTACAGCCGTCGATGGGGAGATTCTTGTTGGGTTGGGATCGCTACGTAATGTCGGGGTTGCTGCACGCAAGGCCCTAGAGGAACGTTCTGAGAGTGGCCTGTTTACGTCCCTAGTAGACTTTCTGCAACGAGTGAACCCCAACCTGCGGGAACTGAAATCTCTCGCTCAGGGGGGCGCTCTGGACGCCTACGGGACACGCTTGGGTATCGTGTCGGTGGCGGAGGATCTACTAAACCACGTTCGTAAATCACTGAAAAAGCAACAGGAATCTTTGTTTGACACAGACGAGTTTTTTGATGTTGTGATTCCTACACACGAGTACCCTCTAGCCACAAAGATGGCGTTGGAGAAAGAAGTCATCGGGATCTATGTGTCGGGGCATCCCCTTGACGGGTTTGATCCTGGGGAGTTCACTATTGCTGACCTGTATGACCTTGACGACGTGTGGGCAGATATCACTTGCATTGTCAGTACTGTGGATCTAAAGACGACTCGTGCCGGGGATCGTATGGCGAAACTTGTTGTTGAAGATCAGACCGGCACATTAGAGGTAGTAATCTTCCCCAAGTCGTATGCTCAGATCAAGGCTCCTAAAGCGGGTGATGTCGTAGAGGTCGGTCTACGGGTCGGACGGGATCGAGATCAGCAGCGCAACTACATTCTCAATAAATGGAAGAAGATCGAGACAGATGACCGAAACGAGGTTGATGGTGAAGTGTTGAAGTTCTATCTACCCAAAGGTTTTGCTCAAGATTCTGTGGCTCTGTCACAGTTGAAGGGTATCTTATTAGATAATCGTGGGTCTGTCCCTGTGGGGTTCTACATTTCCAGGTCCACAACGTTGGCTCTTTCAGAAGAGTTCTATGTAGACAATAGCGATAAACTGAAAGACGAGGTAAAGGCTCTATTTAGTTCTTACAGTTCCCGTTAGAGATGTAAACCTATCTCTAGCGGGGGACCGTGGATGACGAAGAGATCGATCCAGAAACGGCCTCGTTGATCGTCTATCTTGCGTTCAACTCAGCGTTTCACTGTAATTTCAGTCATCATTCTTGGCCGTGCGGCATATGGAATGCGGATTCCTATGTTGGTCGAGGGTGGGGTGGACTCTTTGAACACGGACTGGTTCCCTGTAATTGGAAAGTTCTAACAAGGGAACCTGATGCTGGATAATCTACTGTGAGTGAAGGTAAGTGGAGCCAATCTCGTCGGCGTAAAGACGCTGCACGCAAGTCGTTGCAGCACCGACTAGAATTGGAACGAGATGGCAAACAAAAAAGCTACCACAGGAAAGAACCTAGAGGACATCAAGGAGACGATTTCCAAGAACCTTGGGAAAGGCGTGATTGGATATCTGAGTGATGATGCGTTAGAGATCGAAAGGATCTCTACGGGGATTCTGGCTGTCGATAAGATTATCGGTGGAGGGTTTGCTCGTGGGACTTTCGTAGAGTGTTACGGGAACCCTGGTGCCGGTAAAAGCTTGATCGCTCAGGCGTATTCGGCACAGGTTCAGGCGCTTGATGAGAAAGTCGTTTACATCGACTTGGAGCATTCACTCGATCCACGTACCCTTGCTCTGTCAGGCGTGGATATCGGTACGTTGATGATCGCTCAGCCTGAAACCACTGAGGACACTTTAGGCATCATCGAAACCCTTCTTGACGCTACCGACGTTGGGGCCATCATCATTGATTCAGTTGCTGGTCTTGTTCCTCGTAGTGAGATGGTCGGTGACTATGGCGATAGCCATGTAGGCCTACAGGCTAGGCTGATGTCTCAAGGGTTGCGTAAACTTCGCACCAAGATGACTGCTATTGATTCTCGGGTTACGGTCGTGTGGGTAAACCAGATGCGGTCTTTGATCGGTAACGTCGGGTATGGACCTCAGACAACTACGACGGGCGGTAAGGCGTTAGGGTTCTGGTGTTCGACTCGTCTTGAGGTGTCTCGTGTCAAGAATTTAGGCACAGCAGATAACGTGATTGGTCATCAGGTGAAGGTGAAGGTCACGAAGAACCGTCATGCCCCACCGTTCCAGACTGGTACTTTCGATGTCTTGTACGAGTCTGGGGTGTCGAACGGTTCAACTCTTTTGGATTTGGCGATCGAGGCGAAGCTTGTCAAAGTGTCGGGCTCTTGGTACGCTGACGCCGACACCGGGGAGTCCCTCGGTCAGGGTCGTGTAGCTGCCGCTCAAAGGATTGAAGACGATGCCGAACTCTACGACAAGTTAGTTGAAGCCCTTATCTAAGCTTCTGCCATTTTAGGGGTTGGCCCGAATGAGAATGATGGTTATCGCTAAAAAAGATTTGTCGAAGCTAACGTCTGAACCAGTTTGCTATCCTGAACATGTTCGAGTCCGACTTGCGGGTTGGCAATGCGCTAACTGTTTGGGAAATTTTTGGGTTCGACCTCTTTCTGGAGACCCACATTTCCATGAGTAAGATTCCTCGTTTCGTTCCTGAATGCCACATGATCCACTATCACTCCAACGGGCTCTTCAGTTACTGCTACAACTGCTATAAGGTTACTTGGGAGGCGGGGAGAAGAGACCCTGTTGAGTGGGATTCATTTCTGTGATTAGCAGCGTTCGTGGGTTTGGACATCAACATCTCATGCGAAATATTCATTGTTGGAGACGCAGGAAAAACTGGGAAACATGGGATGGTCGCTGTACTTTAGAGTGTCTGGAGTGGCATCTTGTTGATGGAAGATGTGAGAACTGCGGGTACGATTGGGGATCGAACTTCCACGGTGTCCGCAATATGCCAGGTATTAGAACCTGAGGGTCGGCCCCTATGGGGTGTTGCCGACCTGTGCGGACGGGGGATCATGGTTGAGTCTGAGTGCAGAAGCTTTTTCCCCAGTAGAGATGAGGTCAATTGTGTTCCGGTCTGTTTCCGAACACACATCGAAACGAAAAAGTGCGCTAATTGCGGGCTAGAGTACCACTCTTATGTGGTTGACGATGAAGGTAAGGCTGTTTTTGTCACGGTAAAGACCCCGGAGGGGGCGCTGGTTGACAAGCTAGGCGTAAGGTATAGTGCGATCCCGAGGGGCGAAGAGTAATGTTGAGAGATCCGTTACAGGAACTACATTGCACGACTTTTATAGCTTTGCGGACTGACGTAACGGCCTATCCCGTGTGTCTTGAGTATCACCTCAAGAGGGGACGATGCTCTAATTGTGGTAGGTTTTACCTAGCCTCAAAACCAAAACCAAGAATCCCCCGGCACTGAAAATGCCGGGGGATTCTTGGTTATTAGAAGTGTAAGCTCTAGTCAGAGCCGCCAGGGTGACGTTCCTGCCTCTCGGTACAAGTCAAGTCCTACAAGGATGTTGACATCAGGATTGTATCGGTCGCTCCAACCGTATCCTAGCTTAGTGAAGCGTGGTGCATGGGCTTTTAGAAGCTGGAGACAACCTGCCGCCGTACTTCTAGAGTTTTGCGCCGATGGGTTATTGCGTGATTCACGCCAGACGATGCTTCTAGCCCATGATCGAGACGATGCAGGCCAATGCTTGTCGATGGCCTCATAGCAATCTCGGCTTGGTGCAGGGCGTGACCTCATGTGTGCCACGACCGCATCTTGTTGTTGGGGGGTAAGCGATTGAAATAGGCTAACTTGGTTGGGAGTACATGCTGATAGTAGGACTGGTACTAGGAGGATGGGTAGTGCTAAGAGTTTCCACTTCATAATTCTCCAATGTTTGAGGTATAAGATAAGCGCCCCGACGGTTTCCCGTGGGGCGCTCTTATTGTAACGGAACGATTACGGTCCCGCAACAGTATGGTTACGGCGTTTATAGCTCGATCGGCTATAAACGCTGCATTTCCCTATAAACCCGTCAGAGGCCCCTATGAGGCCCTGTGAGGCGAGCAACCCCCTGTCGGCACCTCACCCCCCACCCCGACCCCGTACGGGCCTCAGGGGGCCTCACAGGGGGAGCTAGCTGGGGTGGACTCAGGTAAAGGTGATTCACCGGCCCCACCGGCCGACCCCAGCGCCACCGGGGGCAGCCCTCCCCGGCACCGGCCCACAGGGGGTGCAGGGGCGCAGGGGGGCAGGGGGCGGACAGGTGGGGCTAGGGGGCCAAAACGGCAAACGGCCACCTTGCCGAGACATGACAAGGTGGCCGTTTGTGCGGTGGTGAGCTAGCCCCTCACCAAGTACCCTTCGGGTTTAGGTTGTGGTATTACGCTGCTGGCTCTAGCACCTTGACAGTCACAACAGAACCATTAGGGGCTTCAAGTTCCCACGCCATATCGAAACCATCGAGATGAGCCCCAATAACTTTGAGGCTCTGTCCTAGATGTGAAAAGGTGTGGTCTGTGACTGAACGAGGAACGGAACGCTTGTACAGGATGTTGGCCCCGTTCTTGCCCACCCTGATAACTGTCCCGTCTTCCTCCATACGCTGAAGAAGATGAATCTTCTGCGAGTAAGAGATGTCCAAGGCTTTGGTGGCCTCGTTGATGGTGGCAACCGGGACGTTGGCTAAAGTCCCAAGTACCGTCCGCTTCCTTTCCTCGTATTCTTTGATAGGTACACGCATTATTATCGTTTCTCCGTCTAAGGGTTACTTTCGGTTCCCCCGATGTTTTCTATTCTCCCCTACACGGAGAACTCTAGCGTGAACCCACTATAAGCACAAGGCGGAAATGGTGGCCGTTGTCACGAGTCAGATAAGGGCCTCAGCAGCCAACAGGAGCGCCACCAGATCGGTCCCGTCGTACAGGCTGGTGGGATGGGTGTCGTTGAGCACCCGGATCGCCTCAGCGGTCCCTGAGGGTGGTCCTGAGGACCACGGTTCCTCACTAACGATGACCCAGCGACCATGTTGCAGATGGACCCCCCGAAACTCCTTTCCAGTCCAAATGCCGACCGAGAAATGACGGGCACGCATCACGTAGATGCCCCCAACAACAAGATCTTCGATTGGAATCCTCGTCACGATTCCTCCAGAAGTGCCTTGTGCGTGTCGTTATCCATCGCTCGCATCCATCCTAGATGGTCCATCACCAACCACTCATCCGCCAGGAGATAGATGGTTTCGTTGTCCGTAGTGATCTCAACACCGGAATCCACATCGTAGATGATATGTGAACGCACTCGTTTGCCAAGGAAGGTTCTAAGGTCTTCAGCATTAGTTCCATCATAGAAGAACGCGTCAACTTCGTTTGTGTACCGATATCTAGAAGTGTTACGTGCCTCGGCTGTTGCCTTAGCCCATACGAGAAAAGCTTTCCCGATGGCCTCGTCAACATCTGCAAAGCTGGCGTTGAGAACATGGTCACCGTCGAGTGTTGATACCCTAGCAAGGAATCGACTACCCAAAGGTAGGACCCTTATCTCATGTGTACTGCCTACAATCTCCATCATCGGAATCCTTCTAGTGCTCGCAACCGTCGCTCATGTTCAGTAGTTGACTGCCGCAGATCCCGAGGGGACTTAAACCCCGGCATGATGATTCGGGTTGTCCCAATCACATCTGCACAACAGGTCGAACAGTAAGGAATGTCACTCTTCGGGGGGCAACGAAGAACTCGTCTCTTGTTGCACTTCGGGCAGTTCGCCCGATCGCCGTCCTTTAAGTTCCTCGATCTTTGCTTGGATGATCTGTTCTGCGTTAGCATTTCCGTCCTTCTGCTTTTTGATTGATTGCTTCTGTCTCACTAGTGTAGAATCTCTACCGTAGAACCTGACCGCTGATCACACAGGTAAGCTTCTTTCGGATAGAAGTAGAACGCCCTAGTGTCCTTATCGTTGATCGTGGCTACAAGGATATAAGGGTTGCCATCACCGTCGTTGAGGTATTCGCCCACCGTAGCGTTATAGGCACGCTCATCAAAGTATTCGGGGTCCCCCTTGCCAACTGCCGTGACCTCAGTCAGGTCAAATCGCCACTGCCAAGTGTCATCTTCTCGCTTGAACTTTAGAAACACCATCTCTAAATCCTTTCTTGTAGTTGCTCGTCTAACCACACAGGTTCCTTCCATGTGTTTAGGTACCCATCTTCTTCAAAGAGAAGAAGGAGGAGTTTTTCAAATTGGACACGATCAAGTTCGGGATCGAACTCTGCCCGTGCCGCCTCTACCAGTTGTTTCAGCCAGATCTCTCCAGCCTCAACATCTTGAAGGCTCGGAAAGCCCTCTTTGCGCCACGCTCGACACGTCAGACAGACATGATCTAGCCGATCGTTGTTGGTCTGCACGTAGCGGAACTTAGATGAATGTAGGGTCCGCTGACAGTTCTGACAAGTCTTGTGTACATGTTTCAAACTAGTCATCGATGAACCGTTTCTTGATCTCAACTTGTACAGCGTTACGTAACGAATGTTTGTCTCGTGCTGATTGGCTGTGCGGAAACAAAGCTTCGCTTCTGTCTCGTAGCTCGTCGCTGAGAGCGTGCTGTAGGTTCAGCAGCTCTGAATCAGACAGTTTGGTAACATCAATAACTTCTGATGTGTCAGTGTTGAGGTTTAACCCTTCGATGATACTTTCAAAGGGATCATCTTCTGCCATAGTCATTCCAGAAACTCCTTTAGAGGTTCGAGTAGTTCCTCTCTGATTTCTTCCCTATGGATATCGAACCGATCCTTGCGAAGTTGGGTTGCTCCATTGGCGATGGAGGCATCTACATATCCCGGTTCGATAATCTTGGCTGCACTCAATGCCTTAAGCAAAGGAACGTACTCGTCCCACGATAGAACTCTATCGATGTAAAGGTGGTAGTGGCCCGGCGTTCTAGATTCGACAAGTAGACACGGAAGGTCTATGTCGATACAGAAACCGTGCATTCCGGGTTGACCCTCTAACTTTGATGAGATCAGGTTGGCAGCCTCACCATCAGGAACATCCGTAGCGTCTCCGGTATAGCCACTAGATGTGGGGTTGTCTTCATATTTAGGAGACTTCACACGTTGCTTGTGGGTAGCATCGTATGATGCCAACCGCCGAGAAAACTGCGGTTTACGTTTCAGGAACGTATTTCCAAAAGAGATGCGTGACATTTCTCACACCACCGCAGGTTGACTGTTCGGTCCGTCGGTCAGCCAAACAGCTACGACGTCTGGATGATGAGCGTCAACAATTGCCGAGTAGATACTCCAGATCCCGCCGCCCAACCCACACCCCATTGAATGTGGAACGTGAATCCTATCATCGGCCCAAATCGCTCCTATCTGCTTCCAGGCGATGTCCACTGCATCGTATGAAGTAGCGCGCCGTGATCTGGAATAGGATTCCTGCCCGAAGAGATTGATGACGGTCAGGGTCGAGGAAGCGCGAACGTCTTGGATTTGCCCCAGCAACTGCCACGGAGTAGGGGTGTCACAGAGCTCTCGGTATGCGCTGAGTACCTGCGGATATCTACTTGCGATGGCTTTGGCTACCCCGGCCCCCATGACCCCTTGACAGTTGACTTGGTGACAGATGATGCCCTCTTCGATTTCAAGAAGATTCCCAGACACAACATCCATGAATTTCTCCTTTGGTTTGTTCGTTGGTTGTGACGCTACCGTTACTAACAGCGGGTCGAGAAGAAGTACAAGGCTTCATCAAGATGTGTGAACTTGTCCATAACAGGATAGGCCCACGACTCACCGTTCATCCACCCATGATAAGCATCACAGAGTCCAGCCCTACCGTCCGGGGTGGAATCGTCCCAGCCCTGCTGTAGTCCCAGAAGATAATCCTGATTCAATCCAGAAGTAGGGGAAGGTGGTGGAGGGGGTGTGTAAACAATCGTTGTTCGAGGCACTGTAGGTGCTGGACGATACACCGTTGTTGGGGGTGCCAGCGTTGGAGGTGGCGGTGGGGGCGGTGGTGCTGTAGTTGTAGTTGTGGGCGTAGTTGTTGTAGTTGTCGTGGTGGTAGTCGTTGTAGTTTCCCGAAGATTGCTCTCCAAAGATCCCTCAACCGTTGTCGTAGTAGCTTTACCTACCGACATTTCCTGGGCTGTTACAGAGATCATCCACCCAAACCCGAAGATGATCAGCGCCACAAACGACCAGATGACGACTTTTTGCTTACGTGTAAAGAACACGATTGTCTCCTTAGTTGGTTTCTAGTTCTAAATCCATTAGTATCTCCTTAGTTGATTGCCCGTCGACCAACTCAGACTTTTCCGAAGATCGGTCGCATATTTTCCAGGTCTTGCAGTTCCTTGATCGAGGCTACGAACCCGTCACAGATCGTGTTCAAAGGTTCGGACTTCGGGTTCGTGCAAACAGCTACACCGTACATACTGAACCCAAGTTCAGCTTGACGAACCTTGAATTCTTCCAGAAAGTTCGGTGGCACAGCACACTCACCATCGGTGAGGAACAGGAAATCTGCCTCCGTCATCCCGTTCTCCTGAAAGTCTCGTTCCATGATGTCGAGACCAACACTGAGCGGGGTGACAAAGTCGGTACCTGAATTCATTCCCTTGTCAGCAAACTCGATGACAGCTTCAATTCCCGAGTAGTACTTGACGGTAGATCCGTAGGTGACGGTTAGCTGTAGATCATCCTTGGTGGTATCAAACTCGAACAGGATGTACTGTCCAACTCCACCGAAGTGGATGCATGTGAAAGGACGCTTCTGCATCTTGGCGATCTTCAGTAGCGCCAAACCGATAGCCTTAGCCCAAATTTCACGCTCACCGGCCATAGACCCTGACCCATCCTCTGCGATCAGAATTCCACCACGTTGAGTTGTTTCCGTGCCACGAAGATCATATTGGAGAAGATTCTGCTCAGAGAACCGGCGCATCCAATCGAGTTCCAGGATCTCATCTGAAAGCGCCAACATCTCATTGGGGAGAATCCTCGACAAGTTATCACCCTTGGTGACGTCAAAGATTTCCTCCTGAGCCCAGTCAACCTTGTTCATCTGTTCACTCATTGCCATCGACTGCATACGACCGATGACTTCAGCCATACGCTTGAACTTCTCGGTCTGAAGTTTCTTCGATAGTTCTAGACGAGTGTTCGGATCGAGACGCTTAAGTGCCCCAGGTTGCAGTGACCATGAATCAAACGATGAGATCGTCTCAGCATTCTCTAGGGAACTTTCCAGAGCCTCTTTCAAGGACTGCTTGATGGTGGGACCAAGATTGTCAAGGTCTTCTTCCAAAGAATCAGAGGCATCCTCTAGAGCCTTCTTTAGCGCCTCTAGCTGTTCGGCCATCGCCTCAGCCTGATCCTGATAGTTCTTAGCTTCTTGGTCGTCACCGGCTTCTGCTGCGGCCTGAGCGGCAGCCAGCATTTCCTCTAGAGAGTCTGCTGTACCCTCAGCGTCTTGAAGCATCTGCTCCATTTCAGCCGCTGCTTTTTGCTGCTCCTGCAACTTATCAAAGAGGATTTCCAGTTCAGGCTCGATATCTACACACGCCAACCCGGCAGCAATATCATCACCTCGGGTGACAGCATGGAGCTTTTCGTACTCTTTGAGTTCCAACATTTCTGACTCAACACGATGGTTGATCAGAAACGAAGGACGAATCTCTTTCGGGTCACGTAGCTCAGGTCGCACCTTGAAAAGGGCTAGTAAAGCATCTCGGAGAGCTTCATGGCCGGTGTCAGCCACAGCACTCAGGGCGTTAGATGCTACCCGATACTCTCGGATCTCATCAGCGATCTTTGATGCCTTATCGCGATCCCACTTGTTGTTTTGGATAGCGTACTTGGCGTTCGGGTCACGTCGAACCTCTTTGTTCTCAAAGAAGTTCCGTAGAAAATCACTCACTGTCTACCTCCTAGTTAGTTAGTTGTGCCGTGAGGGTCCCGCCGATGGGAGAGGGAGGGACCTCGGCGGGACCCCACAGCGTTCTGTTACGACAAGCCTAGTTCCTCATCGATGCGAATAGCAATCGTCTTCAGAGTCTTCTCTAGAGAATTCATAGCCTTGCAGATGCGACCGTTTTCCTTCTCGATCGCCTTCAAGTCCAGAAACTCCTTCTTAGCCTTCTTGAAGTTGTCGTGCATCTCCAAACTGGCCTGAACACGCTGAGCTTTGACATCAGTGTCGAGGAGGGTCTTATCCCACTCGGCAACAGCCTTGTCGAGTTCCGACTGAAGATCAAGAACCATCTTCTCAAGAGGATCAACAAGGTTCAGCACAATGGTACGCACCTTGTCGATATGTTCCACTGTACGCCACAGCATATGCATGAGGGGCTTCATGTCAGCAACCTCAGCAACCTCACGCCCATTCAACCATGCCTCAGCTTGGATAACTCCGATGGACTGATGGAACCTACGGTCAGTTACAGGAACATCGGCGGTACGAAGCTGGTCAGACAGATTCACAAACACCTCGTAGATCGTATCTGTGATCTGAACTTTCTGAACTTCCTCCTGGGCAGCCTTGATGTCATCAAGCGAGATCACTTTGTCGGGTTCCCCAACATCAAGTTTCAGCATTCGCACAAAGTTGGCGGGTTCAGCGATCGGCTTCACGTAGTGCCAAAAGTGCAGTCGGTCAGCTAGAGCATCAAGTTCTCGTGATGCAGGCAACTCGTTTGATGCAGCGAACACTGACAGGAGCGGAACGTGTGGATCATCGTCGCAATTGTCGAATTCCCGCTCGTTGAGAATCTTCAGGAGCGAGTTCAAGATGGCAGAGTTCGCCTTGAATGCTTCGTCCAAGAAGGCAACAGAAGCTACAGGCAACTTGTTTGTTGTAATCCTCTTGTAGATTCCCTCGTCTTTTAGAACCTTGAAATCAGGGCCACCGAAGATTTCCTCTGGTACCGAGAACTTGGTAAGTAGCCACTTGAAGTAACCACCGTCTTCAAGTCCGTCGATACGCTCAACGAGTCGGTCCACCACAAAGCTCTTGGCTACACCGGGTGTACCGAACATGAACATATGCCGACGGCTCAGAAGGGCCAGGATAGCTGAATGAATCTCATCGGTGCGCTCAAACACCTCATCATTCAACTGATCTTCAAGGATGTTGAACTTGGATGCTAGTGTCATTTTGTCTGTCTCTTTCTCTGGTTAGTTGGATGCGTTGATGGCCTGAGAGATCAGTGCCTTGAACTTGTCGAATTCCTGTGCGGGAATCGCCCAGCCGTACACTGGGTTGGCTTTGTTGTTGTTATCATAGAGGATGGTGGATACCACCGTTCCTGTGATCCCGAATCCTTCAAGTAGCGCTCCCACCTCCAATACCTGAGGTGGAACATCGTCTTTGGGTTCGACATTTGGAGTGGTAACTCCGTCGAGTCCCATCAGCAACTTCAAAGCTTTATCTACTGAAAGCGATGTGATCACAACTGACAGTTCACGATCGTTTTGCCAGTCAATTCGACCGATCTGAACGTGGATATCAAAGTGCATCAACAGAAGTTGAATCGACAGGGCTTCTTGGCGCAGAAGGTTAGATACCTCTGAACCGATCTCTTTTTTGGCTTCCTCTAGTTCCGTACCCTCAGATGTCACCTGCCACTCCTAAGATTGTCTTGTTTGGTCGTGCTGTTTCTAGTTGATCTATCGTGCATTCTTCGGGGTACTTGTCTGTTCTCAGTTTCGGTGTCACTGGTTGATACAGTCGGTTATCGTCAGTGACATACAAACACGTTACCTCTACAACATCTCCGACTTTAGCTGAAGGCCCGTCGCCGGTCAAGGCCGACACTTTGCCGCAGTCGGTCAGGGTTCCGTTATCGTAAACCCCGAGAACGAAGTTGTCTTTGCCAGTTACCGACTGTGCCATAATCACGCAGTCGATGCTGTGAGTGAACTTGTATTTGTATTGGGATTTGGTTCGTCCCTGCCGGTATGGTTTGTCGAGATGCTTGAAGATAACCCCTTCGACGTTGGCGCCTCTGAACTGTTCGAAAATATCCGCCTTGTTTTCGACATACACCGGCAAATGAACCATGTTTTCCCAAGTCCCCGCGCCGAACACTCGCCGGGCAAGCTCATTGCGTTGAGAGTACGGGTTACCCAGCAGAGATCCTGCCGGATATGTGAGACAGTCGAAGATGTAGTAGGTATCTCCTACGAGTTCACCATCGAACAACCAGTCACCAGGGAACTTGACAAATTGTTCCTTGATGTGAGTGGGAATAGATCGCGTCTCAAACACTCGGTTATGTCCAGAGACGTTCTCTCCACTCTTGTTCAGTAGCAGGCGGATACCATCTAGCTTTTGGCTGATTCCCCATTCGGGAGAAGACATCACTGATGAAAGAGTAGCCGAGTTTAGGTTGGAAGCTAACGCCGGGATCACTCTCTGTTTCTCCTTCGTAATCAAATTCAAATTCTTTATTGGCTGTGTACTTTATGTGGGTATGTTGAGGCCACGACAGTCCACAGTTGAAACAGGTTACTGATGGTATATGACACGGCAGGCATTCTGGTTCAACTGAGATCATGGGAACATGAAAGGTAGTTTTTCGGAACGGAGTAATGGAGCCATGATCATTCGTCAGAGAGATGAAGTAGATGGGTGTCTGGTCACTCATCCAACCACTCCTGGATATCCACCTTAGCCGACTTCTTTGCTTCCTCAATTTTCGGGTCCTCCTGTAACCCTTCCACAAGAGATCCAAAGACATCATCGATATCCTGCTGTTCTTTCGAGGCAACGACCCCGACAGCTTCAGGTTTGATTCTGAGCAGCATTTCTATCCGATCAGGGGAACCTGGAATAACGATGAACTTGACTACCCCCAAGTTCAAGCCATCAAGTTTGATGGTAACAGCTTTCTGTAGATCCCTGACTTTCGCTAGCGGATCGTCACTCATCGCATCCTCTCGATCTGTAGGGAAAGTTCGTCCTCTAGGTCAGATTTGGATACGAACTTTCCTTCGTCATGCTCCACGTCTACTGTCAGTCTAAGCGTTGTAGGCTTGGATTTGCTGACTTGGGTAAGTGAGATTCCACTAACTTGGTACCAGCTTCCACCGTCACCAACCATAGAGAAATCAAGTTCATGTAGCAGAAGTGAAGTACATACATCGAGTAGTTCCTCCAGTTGCAGTTCGTGATCAATCTTCATCGTCGTCATCCCAGTCATCATAGGCATCGACGTTTACCCAGTTCATTGTTACTTGTAGCAGATGATCGTAGTCTCCTGCCATCGCTTCACGCTTGTAGGCGTCCCGTTCGCTTTGGGGGATTCCTGCCCGTCGTAAAGCTCGATCTGTTGCCGCCATGACAGCAAAGGCGTTTCCGTCATCTAGCGTGACTGACACGTTCGGGTACCGAATATTTAGTGCGCCCATTTTGTCCCTCTTCTCGTATCGGTTCTTGTGTTGGTTCTTGAATTCTTGGTGGAAAGATGTTCGGGACGGACAACTTGTCCGCCCCGAACATTCCCCGAGTTCTAGCGCACCGCGGAGCGTGTCGTGACTTCTGCCACGATCACGTTTCCGTTGTAGCGTAGGACGATCAGGTCCCCTGTGTCAGCGAGAACCTGACACTCCACCACAGCCGCCACAGGGGCCTCAGGAGCCATGACAGGGGCAGGGGTGGCCTCAGGTACCGGAGGGGCCTCCACGGCGCCCACAGGGGCCTCTACGGGCCTCTCAGAGGGGACCGGGTCAGGTTCGGGGTCCGTCAGGCGGGGCTGAGACACCTTCGGGATTCGAGGCTTAGCCTTCACGGCGTTTGCTTCGCGAACCCGAGACTTCTCTGCTGCACGCAGAACAGCGGGATCAACCTCGCCAGCAGCAGGCCAGACGAAATCTGGAATCCACTGATACTCTCCAATCTTGTGCCGCATGATCGCACCGTAAACCTTGCCGTTCTTGCGGTACGACAAACCGAGGCTGATTCGCACCTTCTCAGAACCGCGACGAGCAAGGTATCCGATCTTCGGTGAGATCGGCACACGCTCATCCTTAGATCCGAAATCCTCGATCCGAACATGGCCGGTCGGTGACGTCCGAAACTGCTCGGCAATCTGATGGTAGAACTTTGCCTGTGATCCCTCAAGGGCAGGGATGGTAGGAAGGTTCATTACTTGTCTCCTTGGTTGTGGTTAGGGTTTCTTACTGGAGAAAGGCATCCAAAGCTGCCTCGAAATCAATCGGTGCAGGCTTGGATTCACGAGTGATCGTAGACGGATCAAACCCGGCTTCACGGGCAGCCGCCATACGCTCAGTCGTCCTGTTCGTGTAGGTGTCGAACGAGAAGTCCTCAACAAGGCTAGTAGCCAAAGCCATAGCCTTACGCTTCAAAGAAGCCTGTATCTTGGATCGGGCAACATCGAACTGGTGCAACTCAGACGGAACCTGTTGACGCTGCACGACAACCAAACCCTGGTAGATGCCTAGTCTGAACAGACCCTCGTTGTTCTGCACGTTTGCCTGAGTCACAAACGCGTGCTCCGACTCTGCAATCGTTGCACAGATCAGATCGTATGCCGCCATGTTGTTCTCATCAACAACCAGCTTGTTCTTCGAGTCCTTGTACTTGGCCTCAAAGACATACCCCTGATGCTCGCCTGATGGGTACAGGAACTTATCTACGTCCTGTCGCTGATGAACCGTCACCTTTAGCGAGTTCAAAGGAAGATCAGACTTCTTAGCTTCCTTGATAGCCTCAGGGTCGACAGGAACGAGGTTTCCTTCATCATCGACATAAGCACGACCAAGTTCGTCACGCTCATACACGTTTCCAGCAGCATCGACATAACGCTGCTCGACAGGCTCCCCAGATGGGGAGCAGAACTTAAACCCCTTCGGCTTAGCTGAGGAATCCCTGACTCCGAGAAGCCGACCCCGAGTCATGATGGGACCCAGTGTCAGGGTAACGTCGTTGGCATAGGTACGTGGTGCCATGTTGTTTCTTCTTTCTAGTTGGTGGTATGTCTGTTACTTATCTCGGAGGGAATTCACAAGACGCATCCCCTCCATTACTAGCTCTCTACCCTTGGCTCCGTAGATGATGAAGCCCTTGTTGATCAGAAGCTTCTCTAGGTCTACCAGAACATCCTTGGGCTGTCCAGTCATGTTAGACAGATTCTCGACACCTGCCCGACCCCCAATCTGGTTGAGGGCCAAAAGGTATTCGATGTGATCCTCGGTCAGTCCGTCACGAGTGATGCCTACCATTTCCAGAACCTCATCAGGATCAGTTGAGCCCAGATCTCGGGCCGTCAAGATGATGTTACGTGCCTGACGGGGCGTACTCGCGGATGCTCGCCCGAAAATCATGCACTCGTCCTCAGACGGAGACAGATCAACTTTCACAGCCATACGGGCAACGATCTGAGCCATATCTTCATCAGAGTAATCTTCAAACCGCGCGATAAAATGGAACCTGTCCCGTAGAGGTTTGATGATATCTTGGATCTCAGTGGTTGCAGCAAAGATCGAGATGCGACTAGGTAGGCGTAGACGCTTACCGTTGTCCATCTGAATAGTGCCCTCGTTGAGAACTGGAAGAAGGTTCTCCTGCTCACGCTTAGGTAAACGATGCAACTCGTCCAACATGATGACCGAGTGCATCTCAGCCTCCATGAACACCTTTTGCAGACTCTTCCACTTCACCGGCATATCCATCGATGAATACGGAACGCCCATATTGTCAGCAACTAGACGACCGAGAGTTGACTTTCCCTGACCGGGTTGTGCTGCGAACAGAATGTGCCCGAGAGCATCCATACGGTCCAGAGCCGCATCGATCTTTACCTGAAGGCGCTCCTTGAGCTTTTCCTGCCCAATGTAGGCGTCCCAAGATTGTGGGACTAGAAACGTGGTGTCACTCATTCTTTCTCCTTGGTGATTATCAGAAACTTACTTGCGTGTTCAATACGAGATGCCGCCGCTCTAAAGCATGAGCAAACATCTGCAATACGCCAGGATCATTAGAGGCTCCGGTCATTGCCTTATACCCGCAAGTGCAAGTTACCCGGACCTGATTGCCTTGCCGATCCAGTGACACTAGATGATGCTCTGGCTCTAGAACGCTCATTGATTCTTTCCGGTATAGGCGTGAAGAAACATTTGATTGTACCCCCACCTGGCTGCCTGATCCCTAATTGCCTCATATGGCAGTCCACCAGGGTGTTTCCCGGTAAACACCAACCCTTCGTAGAAGTCACCATCAGACAATGACATGATATCTACCTTGATGGTTTCAGCAGTATTGAAACCACTTGCCATCCGTAGGGACCGTTCCTGCCACGAATAAGTAGCATCCTCGCATACCTGAAACACTGTCAGTGTCTGATGTCGTGGTTGCCACTTATCAAGGTCAAGAATCGGGTACACAAGATCTTGCGGAACTTCTTCCATGATTTCCTTCAACCTGATGTATTTCTCGATGGGACTAATGAATTCGTACAGGACGGAGCGCAGATCCGCAATAGGATTGAGCTTTTGGACTGTTGCCAAAGTTCTCTCACTTGTCTAGTAGGGCCTTCATCTGCTTACCTGCAAGCTCCAGCGCCGATCGGGCCACACCGAGGTTATCTTCCAGCACGTCGGAGTAGGAGTCAAGCTTATCACGAAGATCGCCGTACCGTTGAGCGATGTCAGTGTACCTCTTGGCCGTGACAGGACCAGACTCTTTGAGAAGGTCACTGATCTCAGCGATCAAAGTGTTAGCTGTTCCTGTAGCTTCAGAACTAAAGGCTTCACGGACCATTGCCCGCTGCTTTTCATCGTCAACCAGCGGGAGAATATGAAGGCTCACCCCGTCGAAACTATTGAGCACATGCCATGCTGCCTCTAGGGATTCAGCAAAGTCCATACTAATGTAGTAAACTCCACCACCTTGACGAACTGAAGTTCCAAGCAGTGTCGTCTCCAAACAGTTACGAATGATGGACCGAAGAACAACCGTTGCGATTGTTAGTGAGTTCTCATCGATGAACTGAGAAATGGACTGCTTGATTTCGGCAACAGTTTCAAGGGTGGCTAGATCCTGTTCGTCTGAATCCTGAAACTCCAGTTTGCGAGTAGCCTTCTCAAAGGTGATACGAGACAGAATCTCATAGTCAAGATCCCGATGCTGAGAATCTACCTGCTCAGCCACTAGGTGGCGCCGTACATACTCGTCATCGTAACCAACGTCACGGATCAGAAAATTGTAGAAAGTTCCGGGCTTACCCGTGGGAACCTTGTTTCGCTGAGCTTGTTTGGTGGCTCTACGAAACACGTCAGCAGGCTTAGCCAACTGCGGAACCTTGATCGGGGCATCAGTTTCCTCAACCTTCTTCAGTAGTTCCTGAACGAAGACACGGGCCGTGTCTGAAACCCCATACCACGCCAACATTCCGATCAGAGGGGTGTCGGACTCGCGTAGGTGGTTTGTGTATTCTGCATAGTTGGTCACTGTCTGTTTCTCCTTTGTTTATTTCGTTGGTGGTCAGTACTGACAAAGACTGTAGAGGACCGGCAGTACTGGATTGATATCTAGCTTACTAGGCGGGGTCTCCAACCTCGCAACGGAGTTAACCTTATTTAGGGTAAGTACGACCCCTACCGAAAGAATGTCCTCGCCTGGGTACTTATGTTTGATCTTGTGCTTGAGGTAGAGATCCGGGAGAGTTTCTAGCTCATATTCCATCTCGCACTTGACTACGTTGCTAAGTGTTTCGATGAGAACAGTAAACTGGAAGCCCTCTTCAAATGGGATCGTTACCAGATTTTCTGCTCCTGTGAGTAGGGACCCCTCTCTGTAGAACGTCCAGTCGTACCAGAGCTTGACCCCGCCAGAAACAGGTGATGCTGGTACTAAAGCCGCTGGTACTGAAGCCGGGACCTTGATTTTATTGTCAGCCTCAGCCTCAACCCATTGTACATCCTCCGGTTCATCTTCGCAATCCCCATCGATGATGGTTGAAGGTAGATTCGGGTCATCAAAAAAGACTTCGCATTTACCCCAACCAACAGGTTGCTCACTCTCCGCAGTTACCGTATCAAGGTATTCTTTGACGAGAGTCTGTACAGGATTCGATGCGAATTGAAACATCCCAACAATATCAGGGGGGTTAGATGACTGGAAATTCAGCACTGTAGCTGGCATCGAGAGGGTGCCCCCAGAGTAAGGTGCTGGCCTCTGATACCTAGCATTTAGCCAAGACAACTTGTTGAGGAAGCATCCTCCATTATGCTGGAGCGTAAAGATGCGATCTACGAACATCTGCTTGTTCAGGAATGCTGTCGTCCCAAGCTTACCTTCTAAGCGATCCCGAATCAACTCGGCAGCGACAGCCCATTTCTCGCCTCCGAAACCATCACTGTCAAACTCACGAAACATCGTCGCCATAGTTGTGTAAGCAGATGTTCCATATTCTTCGACAATATTAGGCCACTGACACCATGCGGTACGCCTATCTGACGATAGGGAAATATTCCCGATGGATTGATGATGACGAATCTCTCCCCCACATGCCAGAGATACGTAGGGAACGAACTGGTCGTCAGCCCTGAGCACCACGTCATTGAACATGGTTTCAGCATCACGTTTGAGTTGATGCAGCCGACGGGCGTTGTGAGAATCCTTAAGTAGAGCGTTACGTTCCTCGAAATCCTGAGCACTCAAACCCAACAGGAGAGAGGCAGCAACGATATCTTCGGACGGAATCGTTCTGCGGGTAGTAGGTTTACAGAACGAATCGTTTACGATCCCAAACAGCAGGTAGAAATCTGCTGCCGTTTGCATAGGATCGAGCTTGTGTGGGGTAAGACCAGTATAGATGGAGGACCATTCGTTGGGTCCGTATTCTAGGTCTGGATCAACAGAGATCCTGGGCCACGGCGTTGTGGTGGTGCATCCGTACGACATTAACTATCTCCTTTCTGTGGGGCAGATATAGCGTAAGCTTTCCATCCCATTCCGAAAGCCTTGACGGGATCAGCGGATGCTTCAAACTGAATCTTATCCTCAGTCCATTCAGGACAATCTGGTCCATAGATGGCACACTTGTTCCACCCAGCATGAAGCATCGCTAGGTGCTCTTCCCACGAGTGAACATGGTTCTTAATATCTTCAGGTAGGATAACCCCACCAACTTTTGGCGCAAACTTGGGGAGAAGTCCCTTAGCGTTTTCCATGACCACATCTGTGATTGCGCCATTTTTGATGTTAGCCACATCAATTACCCACAATTTGCACTCAGGCTTGTTCGCACACTCCCTGTATCCCCTCATCCACATGGCTACATGAGACTCTACTGAACAGGAGGAACTGGGACTGATTGGGTCTACGGGCTTTTCTGGAACAGGTACATCGTAAGGATAAGAGAGATGCCTGAAATAGTCAATAAACCATATCTGACTCTTCGACTCGACAGCGTTAGGGCAATAGTGTTTGCGTACCCATGTCACAGCTTCAGCAGTAGTCATTTGTGGACCGGACACTAGAACCACTAGACAAGCTAGGATCGTTCCAGTTCTACCATGTCCACCAATGCAGCCAAACTCTACATCCAAACCATCGCACGCCTTATCGTAGAGATCAAAGATCTGATCAAATGCTAGATTCGGATTAGATGGGTCTTTGAAGTCGGGCCAGTCAATGAACTCGTTTCTCCATTGAGGATGCCAACTGTAATCAGCGTACAAACCAAAGTCAGGTTCGGACTCTCGACTATCGTGAAGCGAAGAACAGTGAACCGTGACCCCGTTAGGTAGTTCTACAGCCTGGTGGTAGTGTCTACATTTCGGGGTGTAATGCGTAGGAGCCAAGTTCTTCTTAGTTGTTGTCGGAATCGGGTACCATTCACCTAAGGCCGTATCGCGCTGAAGGTTGCAAACCCCACAGTAATACTTTTTGGGGGGATCACAAGTGCAACCATACATGAAATCATCCTCTTCATCGGGCTCTTCCTCAGTTTCTGGAGGGCAGACACTGAACTCGGTCCCACACCCTACACAAAAAGCGTCTAGCAGCAGGGAATCTTCATTACAGATGCAGTCTCTGACTGAAGAACCGCACTCCATACAAAGTACTCCGTACTCGGAATGGCATTCGGGGCAATCCATGAAATTATTGGGGTCGATAGACATCGCCAGTCTCTCCATCTATTTGAATCACGTCACCGTTGACTAATTTCAATTGGTCAATGATGACGTATCCGTCTCCAGCGGAGACTTTGATATCGGCTCCAACAACACACGTCTTATCCCATGATCGGGCGATAACCGCAGCGTGAGAGAGCGTACCACCTGCCGCCGTCAAAATCCCGACGGATGCAGCCATCTCCACATGGTCCGACGGGGAAGTTTCGTGCGTTACGAAAATGAAGGGCTTTCCCTGAGCCATGTATTCAGCGGCGGCGTCGGAACCGATAGCGATAGGCGCAGCAACCTTAGCCCCGTAAACTGGAACACCTCGAACAAGATGCAGCAAGTCCCCATCTAAACGCATAGTTTCTACTGAAGGTAGAAGTTCTATGATCTGGGCTGTACCATCATCAATGGACATGGTTCCGTTACGGACTAGGTCCATGACGTAATGTACGGTGGCTCGACGTGACCGCTTAGCTGGTCGGCATTGCAGTAAGTAAAGTTCACCGTTCTGGATCGTGAACTCAATATCCAGCATGTCTCCAAAGTTGTTGTAAAGCTTTGAAAGAGCTTTCCTTAGATCTCTGGGGGCTTCCCCGAAATCTTTGGACTCAAACAACTTGTCAATGCCAGTTGTGGCGTGCGTTCCTGCCACAACGTCCTCACCCTGAGCCTGAACGATGAATTCCCCGTAAGCACCTTTTGTTCCGGTGTTAGGGTTGTGAGTAAACACAACTCCTGTACCTGATTGGGTATTGCAGTTTCCGTAGATCATTTCCTGCACAATAACAGCAGTTCCGAGATGGTGAGGAATCCCATTGGCTTCGCGGTAACTATGGGCGGCTGGATTAGCCCAGGAACCAAAGACTGCCATGACAGCATCGTAAAGCTGCGTAGTGGGATTCTGCGGAAAGCATCTACCAGTTTCTCGTTCGTACACCATCTCGAACTTGTCTACCAGAACTTCACATGCTCGCTCAGTCGAGTAAAGCTGATCTTGGTAAAAGATTCTGGCTGCGGAGTAGTACTCATCGAAAGCAGACTTATCGATTGCATCTACGCAGGTACCGAACATCTGGATAAGGCGGCGGTAACAGTCGAGTGCAAATGCCCTATTGTCGGCTCGCATGTGTTCTGTGAGCCCGTCGATGAGATCACGGTTCATTCCTACGTTCAGGATCGTATCCATCATTCCCGGCATAGAAACCGGGGCGCCTGAACGTACGGAAACAGTCAGGGGTTTTTGGGGGTTATTCCATCGACGTTTGGTTCTGTCAGCTAACAGGCGAACGTGGGACCCAACTTCCTCTCGAAAAGTTGGGGGCGTTTCAAACGTGTAGTTGGTGGGGTACACAAACCCCTCTGGGACGGGTAGGTTCAGATTCCACATCCTAGCAATGCCCTTAGCTTTGGCACCCATCATTTCGGCCGGATATTCATAGTGCAGATTCCAATGAGCCATTTCACCTCCCATGTAGCTAGTCTTTTTAAAATCTCTACGAACAGAGTAGAGGGTCGGCCACCTCGAAAGGTGACCGACCCTCGTACCCTACCACAGAAGATATCGGATCAGGCGGTCCGCCCGACCCACACGACCCCGGAGGACTCGTTCTCGTCCGGGGCGACCCGAACGGTGTAACGCTGGCCGAGAGTGGCCTCAGCTCGAGAAATCGCCTGAGCCATTCCTCGCAGATTGTTTACAGCGTTACCTTCGCCGGGCTGCTCGGTGTTCAGCCACTCGCCCACCTCTAGGGCCTCTAGCCGCAGACGGAGGGCCGTCGGAGGCTTTCCACCTCGCTTGTTGAACTCCGGGGGAGTGGTCGTCACCTTGTAATCGTCCTTGACCGGATCGATCCGAGTGACCTTGGTTGCCTTGGTTGCCTTGGTTGCAGTAGCCATTTTCTACCCTTTCGTGAGCCGTAGCTCGGTTGGTTTCTGTTTGCTTCCTGTCTGGAAGACTTTGTGCCCGGAGGGCATGACGTTGACGGTAGTCGGTTCTAGACCTAGCCGTCAACACCGTTTCTAAAGTCTCGGTGTGACATTCGTCACATGCTGTTTCTGATTCCTGATACGTTCAGTCGTCGTCTAGGGGACCTCCGTCGTAAACGTCCACCAGAACCCACTGAGAGCCCTGTAGGGCCTCTACGTAGACGGTGTGAGGGAAAGGGGTCCCGTCCTCGATACCGCAACGAGAGAGCCAATAACGGTGCGTAGAATCGATCTTGAGATCCGACTCCTGACTGACACTCAGAGTCTTACGCTTAGCTAGCGTGGCTGCCGTGTATCTCTTATGTGTCATATTTACCATTCACCCCATTCCTCTAGATATGCAATCTCACTGAGCCCATCAGGAGTATCACCCCATGAGTCCCCACCACCTAAAGCGATATACCGATCATCTAGGTCCCGAATCACGAAGATGCTTTGAGACAGATAGTCGCCGCTCAAGATGTCAAGTGCTCCTGTGATGTACTCCTTGACGTACTCAAGAACAGACTCATTTGAGTCGGGACGTACAAACTCGTATGCCTCTTGTTCTACTGACTCAAAGATACGGGTAGCTTCATCCTCAGTAAGACTATCGAGCAATGCTCGTAGATCATTACTGCTACGATCTGGATGCCGCTGATATGCGACAGCCAGAATAAGGTCCATTCCCATACTTGTCTCCTTGTCTATTAGTTACAGTTCTGTCCTGAGGCTTTCGATGGTGACGTCAACCCCTTGGCTTCTGAGAAACTTCTCTAGTCGTGATGTCTCCTTGATCAAGAAGGCCACAAACACAGCACCGTAATCGACGTCGTCCGCTCTCCTTTGCCTTCCATCGAAACCAATTCCGATATGGCTAGATACAGTCATCCCATTGGGGATATCAAAGGTGGAATGAATCTCTGCGCGTTTCTTACTGGATAGGTCTTGTGGGTTCACTGCGAGATAGGAAGCTAACCCCTCTCTCGCACTCTCATCATCTCGGCCAAAAGCCCCTTCCTCTCCGAGATCCAATAACATCTCTCGCCGCGCTGCCTCGTCCATCCCGTCCGACATGACTCCGATCACTTTGAGAATGCTCAAGTCATTCACCGTCTTCCTCCTTTGAATCCAGAAATCCCTTTAGTACCTGGAACACTGAGCGCACCTTCTCGACACGCTGAGCCTTCCTGCGATCTAAAGCCTCAATTTGAGACCTCTTGATTCTATCCTGTTCATGTACCTTGTCGTATCCTGCTGCAACAAGGTTGCGGCCAAGTTTCCGCAGAGCACGACCATAAGCAAGTTCGTAGCCTGTCTGGTAATTGAACTTGTCACCTTGCGATGCCTTAGATGAGCCTACAGCTACATAGGTTCCCCACGGAGCATCAAAAGCTACCTCAACAACAACAATCCCAGCAGACTCATCTACTGTCACTAGACTATTAATCTCGGGGTCCATTAGATTTCTCCTTCGTCATCGGCTTCATCGACATCGAATTCATTTTGGTCAGCAAACTGTGGGATCAGATCCTTAAAGCCTGCGTTCGGATCATCATGATTTGTTCGGACTGAACTAATAAACCGCAACCCACATGAGCGGTCCCACCAATCTTCAAGAAGTGTCACAGGATCACGCAGAGTTGAAACATCCACTAGATCGTATCCGTAGCCATCCATGATGGCTAGTTGCTCATCATCCATCAGGACATAGATCTTGTGACATTCGTCCCATGTGATTGCTAGGGCGGAGGAAACCTCATCGGCTACGTCGTCCCAGTAATCGTCCATTGTCTTTTCCATCTGATTCCTCCTTAGTAGATGTTTACTTCGTGGGTAATCAAGTCAACTGTCACTGTGGTGCTCGGCCACTCCTTACTCAGTCTCCTTGTCATGACGAAAGCCTCAGCGATGTTGTTGTCGGAGCTCACAGCGTAACCGTGATCCTCCATGCTTTCTAGATGAACAGAGAAATCGAGAGCCTGTTGAGCCATGTAGGCAACGGTGCCATTCCGATTTGGTGGTTCAAAACCTACCCGCTCCAGTTCGCTGCGGAAGAACCACTCATCCTCGGCAAGTTCCATTGCCGCATAGGTAGTCAAACGAATTTGTCGTGCCTCAGCGTTGCACACAGCTTCATAGATGGCGTCGTCATCGCCAAACTCTAAAGCCGTAACCAGCTTTTCCAGTTCAGGAATCCACTGTGCCTGGAAATCTGCTGGATCACGACGCAGGCGATTGCGGCAGGTAGCAATCTCTTTCTCAATTTCTTCTCTGGTGAGATCATCAATCATCGTTCACCGCCCACGGTTCTCCGTCTTCCCACACAACGTATCCAGTGTCCTCAATGGCGTCGATGAGCCAACTGGAGAACTCTGGGTCGACACCCATAGCTTCCGTGTTCAGCCATGAACCATCAAAGACGCGGTAAGGCCATTCAGGGAATCCTTTGAGCACATTCCCATAGGCATCCAGATGATTGACCTCCAGCCAGTCCATAGCGTCCTGAGCTTGCAGGTCTACGCTGAAGTGATTGGATGAAATAGCCTCTCGTGTTTGAGTCATGCGCCATGCCTTCCACTTGTTGAGAGATCCGATCATCTCTCTTTCTAGTTCCTCAGCTACCTTGGATGGGGTATCTACATACCATGTGTCTCCCCAGTTATCTCGAACCCAATAGCGCCATCCTTCATGGGGGACATCTTGTGACACATACATGATCCATGATTCATCGTCATAGTATCCTGTGGCATCAACAAGAACAAAGGATGCACAAAGACCTGGATAGATGGCCCGTTCTGTGTCTGGACCGATTACAGCAGTTAGGTCATGTGGATGAATGTCGGGAATTTCTGCCAAACGTAGTAAGGTGTCTACCGTTTCTGTGGCATGTAGGAGTTCTCGATTCTCGGGTGCAAAGAAACGAAGGTAGGTCATTAGACTATCCTTTCTTCCACTTCCTGTTTGGTTAGGTAAATGCCTGTTGGGATTCCTCGGCCCCAAGGATCAACTCCCATTTCTGACAGAAGCTGATCCTCATTAGAGAGAACATCTACAAACATTTCCCCACCGTTAGGTGACACGTAGTAGATGATAGTCTCGGTTGTTGTTTCAGGGTTTTCAACCGAAAGTAAATCGGCATATCCTTGAACACGAAAGAGTAGGGACGGAATCTCGAAATCATCCATCGGCTTTCACGAACTCCCCCGCATCATTCAACTTGTACGGAGTGTTCGGTTCCAAGCCGTTTTCTCCGATGTATCCGACAACGGTTCGGTACCTTTTCCCGTCCCATCGTCGGATGATGAGTGTCCCCTTATCTCCGGCCGTCGCCGTTCCCTCATATCCGGCCGTCGCCGTTCCCTCATATCCGGCCGTCGCCGTTCCCCCGTCTCCGGCCGTTGCCGTTCCCCCGTTTCCGGCCGTCGCCGTTCCCCCGTCTCCGGCCGTCGCCGTTCCCCAGTTTCCGGCCGTCGCCGTTCCCCCGTCTCCGGCCGTTGCCGTTCCCCATTTTCCGGCCGTCGCCGTTCCCTCATATCCGGCCGTCGCCGTTCCCTCATCTCCGGCCGTCGCCGTTCCCCCGACGATCGGTCCGACGATACCCGCATCGGACAAGAACCGGGTTGCCGACTCTCGGTTTCCGACATGGACGATCTTACACCGAGGGACTTTGATCTTTCCGCCAAGATCGACAATCTCGGCCTTTTTGACCGACGCGACGATCCATACCGCATCGTCGGACCAATCGAGCAAGGCGCCGCTTCCGATTCCGTTGTGAAGTCCGTGAAGTCCGCCTCCACACTTGGCATCGTCGTTCCAATCGGGAGCGACGACTTTCGCCCCAACTTCGAGCGGCCAGACGAAACCGCCACAACTTGTCCCATCGGCATTCACCGTCTTCATCATGTACTGCGTCACTTTATCCCTCCTTCAAGTCTCTTGATGTATTCCTGGTGCTGTATAATCAGATCATTAGCAATCACCACAGAATCACGCAATGATGCTAACTGCCAATCTTTGTCATGGCAGCATCCATCACAACCGTGGATACCCCACCCATCTTGATCTGTTTGTTTGTTCATCCAATCAACAGATCCGATAGCGGGATGACCCACGCCATGCTCACAGATGTGTTCGATCAAACCTGTTTCTCGACGGATTGTTTTCACCCACGGATCACTCACGGCTTCCAAACTCCGTACTCGTTTCCTGTGATCGTGTAGGTTACTCGTTTCACGCCGCTACCGTCAATGACTTCCTGACAGTTGGCGCAAGGCTTCGCGAGCCCGACACCTCCACCTTTGCAGGCTCGGGCGACGAACAAAACATGATTCTTAGCCTGGAAACGAACTTTCCTTAAGGCTTCGATCTCGCAGTGGACACTGCAATAATCGAACCTGTCCAGGTAGGTGGGATCATTCTTCTTACGAGAAAACCCGATCGATTGAATGGACCCACCCTTTACTAAAACAGCAGCCATCGGCCATTTGGGATAGTAAGACTTTGCCTCCCTAGACTGAGACAGTTTGACTGCCAAATCTAGGGACACAACAAGATCCCCGTAGCGCCATCTCGTACCAGAAAGTTACAGAAGCTAGCTGCCGAAGAAGGAGATAGCACCTTCATATGCAGCCGACCGTAACGATCGGTCCACTCGATAGAAATTCGATCCTTCATTTCACTCCTTGCAACTCGATCAACATGTTGACAACATCGTCTTCGGTAAGACGTGGCGCGTCAATATTCTCGATGCGCGGCCACTCCCACTCTGCGAACTTAGCCCCATTCGAGAGCAGGGTATTCAAATGCTCCGTATTGAAACTCAATGCTACTCTGGACTTGTGGATGGGGCACAGAAAGCTGTAAGTGTACGTGTCCCATGTTGTGCAGTGGAGAATGGTGATCTCCTTGGTGTCTACGATAAGGTTCAAAACACTCTCACCGCAGTCACATTGAACCTGTGCCATCATCGCTTTCTCCTTTCATCTTCCTCGTTTTCTAGCTTCTTCTCTGCGCGAACGATTACTGCCAGAATGATTACACACGACACCCCAAAGATGATGGGGCCTGTAGTCGTATTCAACCATTCCATCCAAGCAATCACCATTCCTCTCTCCTCACTATGTCAGGAAGGCTCATGTAAAGGTCATGCATTTGTTTTGCAAGACCCTTACATTGAGCCTCCAAGTCGAACCAGTTGATTCTATCTCCAGACATGAACATGCATCGAAGATCCGTTCTGAACGCCTCCGATGTCATTTCTAAATCCCTGAGAGAATCTAAAATCTCTGCCCGACTTTCCTTCTTGGTTTTACTGACTGTTACTGACACTCAACCTCTCTAGGACTGCTGCTGCGAACCGTGACCCGATATTAGGGGACCGGAGAGTCAACAGTCCAGCATCACCAGAACGGGCGATGGCGTAGTAGTTGTCGGCTGGGAAATGAAACAGGAAGTTTCTCTCCAGAACGTTCCGACAGTCCTTCTCGTCAAGAGAACGAGAAGGTTCCGAAACAAGCACAAACTCTGTGTTCGGCGGAAATGCTCTCTGGATCGGGTCCTCCTGGCGCAACAACCGAAGCATTCTCGACAGAGAAAGATAGTCGTTACGAACAACGAACAAGTTGAGGTCGGCATCAATCTCAGCGTAGTTCGTTCCCCTATCAATGATGCGCCATGCATCATCGGGGATTTCAAGGCTGTACGAAACAGTAGCTCCGTCCGAAATCTTCGCATCCTGCACCATTGCAGGAATTCCTGCCACGGCTTGTAGGTCCCGATTCATTTCGACGTTGGCGGTATGGTATGTCCCACCATTCAGATACACGCTCTCGCCAGACTTGGAGATTTCGTATCCAAGAATTACGGAGAGGGTCGTGCAACCAACCCCTCCCTTGGCTCCGAAGATGTTGATTCGTTGCATTCTTTGCTCCTTAGATCAGGGTGTAAACTTCTCGGGGTAGCAGAATTTCTGCTACGTTTACAGCAGAGTAATCCCACGGACCGTAGTAAAGGTACTCTCCCTCTCGTTCGGGATCGTCCTCCCAGTTGTTGGGATTCTCATACGGGTCCAGTTCTCCAATGATTTCGTCGTCCTCATCGACGTAAATCGTGGAAGGCAAATCCTCCAGCATCTCTCGAATATCATCGAGAGCCTTCTGAAACCCTCTCCACTCATAGTGCTCCAGAGGATCTACCTCGGTCCAGTAATCGGACCCAAGTGGCCCGTTCCAAAGTTCAGCGTTCGTAGCACGGACACATTCTTTGAATCGGTCCCACGGAAATTGCGTGTAGTGGATTCTTGGGTCAAGCATCTGCGAATCCTTCCTTTCGTGCCTGGCGAATCATTCGTCGGGCGTGATTGTGAATTTCGTGGGCATTCTCATTCTCAGCCCACTCGACCCACAATCCCCCAGCAACATTATCGTGGCCGACAACCAACTGCAAAGTATTGGATGAAATCTGGCGACGGACATAAAACCCGTCCTTCCCACGAATCTCGTATCCAAGAGTCGTCATTGCATTTCCTCCTTGTATGCGTTCTCCAAATCTACATAAGAGAAAAATCCCATGTAGTGCCGGACCATCTTCAAAAGAGCGTTCCTAAAGATGGGTCCGTGACCGTCAGCATTTCTTGTTGCCAAATGAGCTAGCTCATGTAGAACCACAGCAACATTTCTGTGTGCGGGATTGTTCGCAATAGCAATAGTTCCTTCCTCGCCATTGCCATGAGCTACGCTGAAACGTGCAGACCCAGAACGGATCTCCACATTTACATGATGCGGCGCTCTAGGAAAAGTGCTCAACCAAAAATCGCTTTCGGTTACGTCCTTTACCCACGAACGCATCTCTCGGGTGGTTGAGAACTGCCGGGCGGAGGACAAGATAGCCTTGTTCTCCGCCCGATAAACAGCCTCAGGAAGTGAGAGAACCGCGGCTCCCATTGATTCCTCCCTGTCCAATATCGGCTCGTCCGCCAGCTTCGTATCCTGCACTATAACCAGAATACGAACGATATGTCTGACGACGAGTCTGGTACCGTGGCTTCACTCCGTAAAGTTCCTGGTACTTTGCGCTCACCGTTTCCTCTCGTGAAGCAAGAACCAAAGCCACTGACTCCGACTGTCCAGAGCTGGAAACAGCTTCCTCCTGCTGTCGGGAGTAATGATCATTCATTCGGGAACAAACCCGAGAAACCCATCCCTTGGCAAAAGCTGATCGAACAGACTTGGTGGCAGTGTTGTAATCTCCCTGCACCTCTGTCAGTTCTCGATCCAACTGCAACTCCAGACCAACGAACAGAGTTTCGTACATATCAAGATCGGATTTGTGGCCGATCAATGACACGTTCTTCTTCCCTGACCGGATAGCGTGAATGTCAAACAGGGTACAGGTTCCTGCCAAAAGGCCCTGCTTCGGAATGTGCTGGTAGGTCAAAGTGATGAGTCGTGTTTCCACAGGATCATCAGCCTTATTTCCTGCCAACTGCAACATCGCCATATCAACACGATGCTTTGCCATGAGTTCTGTGGCTTTGTCGAGAAAGGCGTTACGCTCTTCCTCGAATTCCGAAGACTCGGCTTTCGCCATGAGCCCACGAATCTTGTCGATAACTCGTTCCTGATCCATTCCTGTCTCCTTGTGTTTAGGTCTAGAGCGTTTCTAAACCTATGGAATGGCCCAAACTAGTTGGACCAAACCATAGATCAAGAAATCAGTAGAGGGCGAAAGGATTTACCTCCTTCTCCATCTCATCTACTGCTGCCAGAACCTCCGTTGCAAGCTGTCGTAGCTGCGGTAGGGTTCCGAAAAACCCAACCGGACCCACAGAAACCCATCCTGTCGGGGTTCCGTCCCAAGACGCTGCTGTAACGCCGTGGTCAGGAATGAAGTTATCCACCTGTTCCTCACCCAGATGGACATTCACGGTTGAAACTCGCATTCTTTTCTCCTTAGTTGGTTAGTAGACGCCCATCATCCACCGCGATCTCGTGGATCTCGCAGAACTCTCGAACAGAAACCATCGGTCCCTCTCGATAATCCATTACAACTCCTCCACTACTGCTCGAAGTGCTGTGTCGATGTGAGAATTCTTTACATCGTCACCCCACTCATCAAAAAGCCATGCTTCGTTATTGTCCCGCCGGTACTTTGCTGCGACGGACCACAACAAATCCCACCTGTACCTTTTGTTGAGATCCTGAACTTCGTTTGCTCGCGGAAACTCCCCCTTTCGATACCTTTCCCTGACTTCAGGGGTGTCGAATTCCGCCACCAAGAGACGCAACTTTTCGACGTGTTCTTTTTGGATCTTCATTAGTCCTCCCTTGACCGCAGCCAAGCTTGCTTTTCCCTACGCTTAGCTACTCGGCGTTCCTGTCGACGTCCCTTGCTGTCGTGGGCGTTGCCGCATCGGCACGTTCCGATCCTGCACCGTTGAGTCAACTTCCCTACCATTCTCATAGAACCTCTCACCAGTCCTTCCAACTAGCTGCGGGCGTGTAACCCTGATCGTTGCAGTAAATGCCGATGTAGTCGGCAATTGTAAGATCGTCCTTTGCTCGGACAATCTTACAAAGCTGCACTCGGGAATGAGCATCATCTCTGACTTTGGAAATCAATTCCTCGTCAGACATACGCTTCCATGCCCCGTAATCGGTGCAGGAGTAAACTCCCGCCCCGATCAGTCTCTCTAGAGTTGTTTGAGGACGATCGGATCGAAAGACCCGAAACTCAAAGTTCTGCCACCATCCATCGGGAATAGTGTCGGTCCATTGTTCAACCGATTTTCCTTTAGGATTTCCCTCACATTCAGGACAAGTGACTACTTCATAGTGGTCAACAACTTCCCCGAAGAAACAGGGAGCACCCGTTCCTGAACCGTAGGTGCAGCGTCCCTTTCCCTTCCCTCCCTTCGTTCTTCCGGTTCCATGACAACGAGGACATGGAACACGGACAGCTTCGCGAATCTGTCCGGGTCGAATATCGTCACCGAAATAGTTTCGACAATGCCTACAGTTCGCAGGCTCCAGAACGACCTTGCCGTTTTCGATTCTCATTTTATCTCTCCTTAGCTGGTTTCGACTTCGATGAACATGTCGTCATCGATCCAGAATCCGCTCATGCAGCTGACCAAATCCCGGAGCCAAGCCCTGGAATCAATATATGGAACCAAACTATCTGGGACAGCGTTCAGTTCGTAAACATGATCTGATTCCCAGACTGCAAGGTCCAGAGGAAGTTCGACGCTGTAGATTCCACCGACAGCGTCGATCAAGTCCCTCCCGTAGGACTCAGAAATGCATCGTTCCTCCAGAACAGAAGAAACTGCTTCGATCTTCTCGTTCAGAGTGAGCAAGCTTTCCATTGATTCCCACTCGGAAATCCCGATCCCGAAAGGAATCTCAAAATCATGGATCGCCCATTCCTCGGCGGGAAATCCGGTGATCTTGGCTTCAGGAGATGAATCCAGAATCTTCTGAATCTCAGTCCAAAGATCCTCCCGGTCCATTCCGTCCTCCACAGTAATCCAATCACCGTAGAGTCGGCCAGCGTTGTAGTCGCTCAAAGAAGCGACGTAAACCTTGAACATTTATTCCTCCTTAGTTTTCGTACCCAAACTCGACGCAGTATGGTTGCGTCGAATCGTCATCCCAACGATCCTCCCACTGAGAACGGGGAGCTAGTTCTTGGCCGGACATGTTGTAGATCCGACCGCAATCACAGTCAATCCCATGACCGTTATCATGCTCCAGAAAAACCCGTCGCCCACAAACACAAGTTCCGTAAGCTGGTTCCCAGTAGGAACAGTCTCGTTCAGTAATCCCCTTGTATGTCAGAGGTTTGTCAAAGAGTCCAAAGATTGCTCGCCAAAAGTTCTCCTTGGCTCCCTCAGAGTAGGAACCCAAGTCAACCGCTCCATTCTCAAAGCAATCAAACGAAAACCCGGCACCTGGACAATCATCCCAACTGAAGCTGTGGGAATACTCGTACTTGTCTACCCACTCTCGGTGAGTGATGTTTTTAAGCATCATCGTTTCTCCATCCCTTGTTTTTGCGGTCATAGTCCTTCTTGGACTTAAACTTGTTGGATCTTTGCCGGCGATTATCCCGCAATGATGCGAGATAATCTTCACGCGCCTGTAGACGCGCAGCCTTCAAGATGTCTCTCACCTTTTTCCTCCTCATTCGTTCCTCGTTTCTAAACCTTTAGATCAGCTCGGATAACTCTACCCGAACTGAACTAGAGATCAAGAAACCTCAAACCCAAACTCTACCGACTTTAGAGTCGGATCGTTTTCCCCGAAGTGTTCGGTTCCTGTCCATCCAAACTCACAGCACGGAGAACCTTCCTTCTCGTAAGGATGGAGTCCTCGCATATCCGTTTGGGTTCGGGGATCAAATCCAAGGAACCTGAACAGTTCTGCTGAGCAGTCATGGCACAAGTAAACGTCCACAACGCATCCAAGTTCCACCATATCGTGGAACATTCCATATCCTCCCTGAAGGGCGACAGAGAGGCATTCATCTCTTTGAGCCGGATAATCCGAATCGACTGGTGAAGGTAGCTCTCTTCTACACCTGTAACAGGTTGGATCGTCCAGTAGGGACTTCTCCATCATGGAGAGTTCAGTAAACTTCCTGGTCACAGTTCATCTCCATAATAAACAGGAGTTCCAAGTCCATAGGAACCCAGATTCGATGGATGAAGAACAATCTCATTCCGTTCCTCATCTACACTGTAGTAACCGAAGTTAGCTACAATGGTTGCGTTATTGAAACGTCCGATATCGAACTTGACAGTCAAATCACCGTCAAGTTCTTCCAACATGGAGATCAGTTCTCTTACAGTCAATAGCAGTGGCATTAGTTTCCTCCTCGGCTAATTCCGTAAACAACTTGCCCGATTTCCTCCACACCGTGAAGCATGGCAAGTTCTTCCACAGAAATCATGCACATTCCTGCTTCCAAAAGAGTGCCGAAGGGTAGGAAACTCTTTCCAAGGACCGTTTCGACAAAGTAACCATCGGCGTCCATGCCGACAGCTAGGACGGTATATCCGTCATACTCGTAACTATCCATGACTGTCTGTCCTCCTTGTTTCTGTTTCTGTGGAAGGACTCAAAGCCGAAACTTTGAGCCCAACCAGAGAGACAAAACTCTCAGGAATTCAGGGACCAGATGTAAACATCCGGCATATTATCTGTCAATTCCGACGGATCGAAACCGTGAACAACGTGAAGTTGGTCTGCCAGCTCCCCCCGCGAAACCCGAGAACCTACACAAAAGACCGAAATGTAGGGTGTGGTGAATCCCCACGAATTCGGCTTCTCGCCCCAAATATGCTCCACGTTGTGGAACGTAAATGTCTGGCCCAAGGATCGAGCCAAAGACTTCCATGAATCCCTGACCGCTGGAATGTCTCCGTATGCAGCCTCCGCTGCATTGGCAGCGTTGAGTGCATTTTCCATACACTCTCGGGCAATTTTGCTGATTTCCATGTCTCTCTCTTTCCTTTCTAAAGTGGAGGTTCCACTCTTTAGGATAACCTCAAACCGTAGCTTGAAGTCACCCTGAAAAGTTAGAACTAACTCAGTCGTCGTCCTCTCTCATCCATGCCCGCACCAGATTCTGGTGACGGGAGGTTGTTGAAGAAAACTTGTCCTCAACAAAGACCCTTTCACCGGAATCGGTGATCCCAGCAATCGGTGTTCCATATGAGAGCACAAGGTAACGGAAGCTCTTTCCCTTGAAAAGTTCCTGGGCGGAACGAGAAGAATAGAGTCGCCCGCGATGGGAGATATAGTCCCCATCCTTGTCTCTTGCGACGGGAATCATTGCTCGCATGGAATTCCCCTCGAAAGGGGACTCCGACATGAGCATTGTCGGAATCTGTCGGTAGTTAACCCTCATCACTTTTCTCCTTGTTGCTTGCACTTCTAAAGAGGCGCTCTAGATTTCTCCAGAGCGCCTCTTTTGTAGTTACAAACTCTCGCACACCGACAAGAAGAACTGACGGTTTTCCTTGTCGCCTAGAATCCTCCGAGCGATCTTATGAGCTGATTCTTGGGAATCAGCTTGCACATAAAAGGTGGGAACTTGAAATTCCCGAACCCACCCATCGGAAGACTTTTCCAAACCATTAGCGACAACTGCGAACATTTAAACTCCCTTGATTGTTTCGACCACCAAATCCAAGTTGATCGGTGCGTAATTAGCTACAGCACTATCAACTCCGATATGGATTGTTCTCTTTCCGGACAGGAAATCTTTCGAGTGCGTATGACCATGACAAAGCCATAGCCCACGATCTCTAGGGCGATCTTCTAAATACCGAATTTCTTCGGTATGATCGCCAGTGTACGGGAAATGGTTGAACAGAATTCTGTTCCAAACCATCTCTTTTTGGATGGTATCAAAATACTGTCCGTACTCTGAAAGCCATCGTTGCCGTTGGGAATCATTTTTCGGACGAAACATCCGATCGTGGTTCCCGAAGATCAGAACTTTTCTCCCGTGCAGCCTTGCAGCCAACGGTAGTGATTCTGCGATTTTCCCCATCGCAAAGTCTCCAAGAACGTAAACCGTATCGTTTACAGGAACAGTCTCGTTCCAGCGAGCTATCAGAAACTCGTTCATTTCCTCGGTCGAAAAAACTGGACGGTCAGCGTAGGCTTTCGTCCAGATGTTTGCGTGACCTAAATGTAGGTCACTTGTGATAAACTCTGCCACAACGAACTCCTTTCTAAATTTACAGGCTCACATCGAAACGCTGTCGCATTCGCGACATCGTACCATCCGGCACATCATGTACCGAATTGTTCCCATGCCGGTTTTCGACAACAATGGTATGTACCAAAGTGTCGGTTTTGCCGGCAATCTGAAAGTACGGCTCCATCTCCCACGTTTGGGTAAACGTGTTGTGAACGAAAACCGTTGCGTTGGAATTCTCGGCCAGAACCGTACGAACTGCATTCTGGCACTTCTTGTGGCATTCCGCCAAACGGGCTGGGTCAAACTCCTGCCCATCGGCGTACATGAAGTCGTCAGCCGAAAACTCTACCGAATTCTCAACCATCATGTTTGCCACAAAAGTGGTCTTTCCTGATCCGGGCAGACCCCGAACCAGAACGAGAGTATTCATCTCACCTCCTTCTAAAGACGAGTTTTTTGTAGTGGGGATGGAGGGAATCGAACCCTCAACCTACAGATTAGAAATCTGTTGCTCTATCCGATTGAGCTACATCCCCGAAATTGCTAGAACTAGTTTGGGTAGTTGCGCCCGCTTGAACTCCCTCTTTTCGTTTCGGTCTTGATTGCAAAAAGGAACCGCACCTTTTTGCAGCCAGCCTCCCATTAGAACCTTGAGACTGATTCCACCGTGAGCCTTTTATAAAGTCACGCTCAGGACTCTGTAGTTTTTGTACTGTGAACTACAAAACACAGCTTGACGCCATTTGCTATACCGGACCGTCAAGTATCCTGGGCACTCATTACTTTAGGCCATTGTATCCGCAGGACGAACCTTTCGGGACCTTATGTATTCAAGTGGCAGCAATTCCAGTTTCACAAGGAGACATCTAAGTCTCGCTGGCAAAAGCTGCTTTCAGTTAGGCAAACGCCTAACATTTTTCGATTCCGTAGAATCTTGGGAAAATCCCGAAGTCATCTAAACCCCGGAATTTTCCCGAGACACTACTCTCGAAGTAGGTTGTGGCTCCTTTCAAAGCCTCGGTTCTGTCGTTCAAGGAAACGCCCGATCCGATCTAAACCGGACGTTTCCCAGAACTCAGAAAAGCCTTTCTCCATCCAACGTGGGAGGAAGATAGATCTTTTCCCGGTCAGGATTCTCGAAGCGAACCACCGACCATGCGGGCATTTTCTTGCACTTCAGCCCGTGAGTCTTACAGAACCCTACTTCCCGATACCCGCCGGGATGCGAAAAAACCTGACCTGTTCCGGCGCAGCGTTCTGTTGGTGTTGCTCCACGCTTCTTCTTTGTCGCCCGATAATCCGAGCGAACTTGAATGAACGTGGAAATGTTGTCCCGAGTGGTTACGGGATTCTGGCCTGTGATGTTTTCCATCGACGTTTCTTGTGTGCCGATGTTCCTCCTTCTAAAGCTCAGATTTTGAGCTTCACGTAGCTTTCAACTTTTGCCGGCGATCTAAAGCCGACGTTTCTGGAAGCTACGAAAAGCCCCATCTAAACCGAGAGTTTCGTAAATCCAGCGTTTCTAAACCCGAACTTTTCTCAAGTTCTAAACGCTGGATTTTATGCGGGTGAGCAGTTTAAAGTCATGCTCAGGACTTTGTTCCGCATACCTCTACTCCGGAACTAGGCGGCGTGTAGTCCCTGTGATCTAGAAAGATCCATCGGGCACGAGGTCCAAGGAACTTTTAGGTTCCCGTGTTCATCTCACCGCTTCAAGCCACTTCCAATAACTACACATCTCGGGCCGGAACCGTCATAAATGCGAAGCCTAGAAGCGACATCCCTACAGGTTTTCCCGCTGTAGGACCGGGTATAGCTGGAGGCTAACTCATTGTTTTATCGTGCCGTTGCCTACCTTATCTGCGGCACTACTAAGAGTATTTGTTCGTGCCCTCTTATGATGGCCCTAGCTAAAATTTGCAGGCTTAGCTCCTGGACATTTTCAGCACTATGGCAGGTAGGTCACACCTTGGAATCTGTTTCCAGAATCCAATAGAACTCACAAGAACAAAAGTTTTTGCAAGTTCTACAAGACACTAGAGGTGGCAGTTTTGTTTTCCCAGACTGCCAAACTGGGATCGGAACTAGGCGGACGCTCCGATGTCGTGGGAGATCTTCCTCAGGTAGAAGATCCGCCCGTCGTTGGTGGCGAGCCCCAACAACATCCGTCCATCGCGCGCCGCGTTCTTCTTCGTGGAGAAGTAACGGACCAGCGTCGGGGAGTCCTTGGTGAGAGCTGCCTCCCACTCCTGCAACTTCTCCCCGTCAACCGGGGAGACGTACTTCTGGCGATAGTCATACCTGCGAGCAATCATCGGATCGCTCCTTTCTGTTGTTGGTGGGTACTTCTAAGACTCCCTAGCTAGAATTGCCTGGCTAGGAAACCTTAGGAGTGACACGATTTTCTGTTCCCACGTATCGTGCCAGAACGCGGCCACACTTTTTGTGGCGGTAAGGATTCACGATCGAATCAGTCGACCGGAGGAGTCGAAATCCTCCGGTCCGACGATACAACCATTGAAGGTGATTCCTTCCAAGATTTCCTCCTGGATGGAGACCGCTTCATGGCCGACCGTTTCTCCATCTACGAAAATCCTGTCAAGGACTTCGTAGGTGACGACGACGAACGCCATTTTGTTTTCTCACCTCCTTTCTAGGTGAACACTGGAACCCACAAACAAATTTTGCGAACTTGCTTGCGGATTCCAGAGATCCCTAGAAGCCGAAACCGAAGTTTCGCTCCAAGTTCCGCGCCAACATGACGCGGTACTCGATCTCAGCTGCGCGATCATTCTCGCGAGTTTCGACCGGGCCTTCCTGGTCCTTCTTCTTCCTGCGAGCCATGATTGGCTCTCCTTTCTTGTTTTTGTTTGCTATTTGGACTGAACGCCCATTCGGAAACACCGACAGAATCTGCCGAAAAAGCCCCGGACCGCTACGGTCCGGGGCTTTTTCTAGTTCAGTGTCAGAACAGCTCATCCTCCAACATCTCTTCGAGATGATCCAGCAGTACTCTCGCACGGTCGTAGTCGTCCTGCTCGGGAACGGCATCCCGGACGCCGCTAGTCGCTTCCGCAACGACCTCCGCCATTCGACTAATCTCGTACTCTCTGTCGGTGGGGGTCGGACCCTCGGTCATCGGTCGCATTTTCTATCCTTCCTGGTAATCGAACTTTCTTTCAATGAGCTCCCGTAATAGGGAATCCATAGAGAGAATTTTCGATAAGTTTTGCCGGCGGTTTTTGTTCTCCTTCCGAAAATCCCGGCTCCAGGAGAACTAGATATTTTCGGGCACGAAAAAGCCCCGGACCGTAAAACGGTCCGGGGCTTTTTCCGTTGTCGGTGGCTAGATCCGCACTCGCTCCGCCTTCGGGCGACCGGAGCCGTCCGACGACAGCTCGTCGCCCATCGCGGCGCGGACTGTCACGTCGACGTCACACCACCTGTCGTCGGCGCGCTTCGTGGTCCAGCGGATCGCGAGGGTACCGGCCTCGGTTCGGACAATCGGAGTGCCCGAAGCGTTGGCGGATAGCGGGACGGTCGTCCCGCCGATGTCCAGCGCTCGGAGCAGGGAACGGGACTCCACACTGAACTTGGCGACACGGCCGCCGGTCTTGCGACCGGAAACCGTCACGGCCTTGTCATCCGTTGGGACCGGAACCGTAAGGAGCGGCTCCGTGGCGAACGCGATCGCGGCGTCCTCGTCCGCGAGGATCGAGGCGACAGCCTCGCGCCACTTCGTGACGGTCGACTTCGTGGCCTTGACATCCTCCGCGATCATCTCGCGCTGCTCGTCCTCCGTGAGGGACCGAACAACAGCGACAGTCACGTCCGGAACCTTGTGAGCGATCTCCACTCCATTGATCTCCAACATTTTCGTATTCTCCTTGTCCAAGGTTCCGCCGATGGTCGGCGGAACGTCTTTCACTCCTAGATCGCACCGTAAGCCTTATACGGTGACATCGGTCACACGGGGCTAGGTGCTATTGACTACCCTCCCAAAACGCGCTACGGGCCGGTACCCGCGGAGGGTACCGGCCCGTAGGAAGGGGATGAGGCTAGCGGCCGTTGCGCTTGTCCCGGCAGTCGCCACATCGGACCGATGGGCGACCCTGTCGGCGCGGCTCCGTGACTGTCGTCCCGCACCCGCGGCAAGTGAAGGTTCGGACGTTGTCTGGTCGCGGACGGTCCGCCACGGTCACCCGCGGCGCTCGTGTGCGGACGGTCCCGCCGATGACAGCCCATGACAGGACCAGTCGCGCTAGCCGTTCGCGCCCGTAGTCGTCGGTCACGGTGCATCCCAGGTGCTGGGACCGCGTCGCCATTCCACACGACTCACACACGAGAGTGCGTCGCGGTGGCGCGACATCGGTGAGCCGTACCGATACGGGATCGGTCCAGACTTCCCACGGTCGACATGACAACAGTCCGAACAGGACCGCTACCGGAATCGACGGGCACGGCTGCGGGATCGCTCCTCGGATGGCTAGAACGGGACCAGCGGCCGTATAGGTGACCGGAGTACGGGCACGGTCCGATCGGCGCCATGGGGTAGGACGGTTGCGCCCCACAATCGTGTGATCCCAAGCGTCGACAGATCGTGTCCGTACCGGATTACGGGTCGAGTCCAAGCTGGCAGCGTGAACGGTCCACACTGCCGACAGGTCCGGGACAACGGACCGGAGCACGCTCCGACGGATAGGGGGCCGGAGTAGGCGAGACTCCGACAAGCTTGGACCGTGAAACGCGTTTTGCAGAGCGTGCGGCCGTGGCGGACCCGCGGGACGAGCCAGCCGCGGGTCCGGCCGGAACGGGACCGGAGCCGGTAGCGGCTCCGCCTCCACGGCCGCGCGGTACGCCGCGTGCGCTGCGCGGAACGCGGCAAGGTCTGCCAGCGCCGGATCATCGGCATCGGGTGGGGTTAGGACCATCGGGAAACCTCCATCGGTAGACATCGCCCATAGCCTAGCACCGTTAGGACGCGGTCCACCCCTAGATCGCACCGTAAGCCTTATACGGTGACATCGGTCACATGGGCCAGAATAGGTTTACAAAACTGGTCAAGTATGCTACAGGAGCTCACCCTCATACGGTACCCGGTAGGGTATGCAAACATGACGAAACCATCACATTCAAGGGGGTCATCGAACAAGCGTTCGCCGGCAGGCGAGACGAACGCCAGATCGGAAGAGC
>ERZ650311.214-NODE-214-length-40204-cov-16.584473_pt1 | contig 40204 bp, 35 predicted proteins | sample MGYA00376247_ERZ650311 | MGnify/ENA primary metagenome ERZ650311 (study PRJEB26733, sample SAMN07839324) | wastewater metagenome | biome: small river; feature: stream; material: water | place: USA: North Carolina | collected 2016-07-28 ...
TGAACACCCATAAGAATGCCCGATTGACCTACCTTCGTCGCCTGGAAATGGTTCAGGAGATCACCGAACGCGGCCTTTCTGCCTCGCAGGCGGGCGCCGCGCATGGCGTGAGCGCCGTGACGGCCCGCAAGTGGCTCGGGCGCTATCTGGCCGCGGGCGCTGCGGGCCTGTGCGACAAGTCCTCGCGCCCGGCCTGCTCGCCGCGCGCCATCGCGCCGGCCACCGCGCTGGCGATCGTGGAGCTGCGCCGCCAGCTCTTCCTTCAGGCCCGCATCGCTGCCTACATGGGCGTCTCGAAGGCGACGGTCAGCCGGGTGCTGCGACGGGCCGGGCTCTCGAGGCTGGGCGACCTGCAACCGCAGCAGCCCGTCCAGCGCTACGAGCGCGAGACGCCCGGCGAGTTGCTGCACATCGACATCAAGAAGCTTGGCCGCTTCGAGCGGACCGGCCATCGGATCACCGGTGACCGCACCCAGGCCACCCGCGGCATCGGCTGGGAATTCCTGTTCGTCGCCATCGATGACCACAGCCGGATCGCCTTCACCCAGATGTATCCGGACGAGCGCAAGGAGAGCGCGGTCAGCTTCGTGCAGGCCGCCACCGAGTACTTCGCCAAGCTGGGCGTCACCATCGAGCGGGTGATCACCGACAACGGCTCGGCCTTCCGCTCCCACGCTTTCCGGACCGCCTGTGGCGCCCTGGGCATCCGACAGAAATTCACCCGCGCCTACCGACCCCAGACCAACGGCAAGGCCGAGCGATTCATCCAGTCCGCCTTGCGGGAGTGGGCCTACGGTCATGCTTACGCCAACTCAGACCAGCGCCGCGCGGCCTTGCCGCTCTGGAATCACTTCTACAACTGGCATCGACCCCACCACGGCATCGGCTGCAAAACCCCCAGCTCTCGGCTACCAGCGGACGGAAACAACGTCTTGACTCTTCACATCTAGCGGACCGCTGAAGACTTCGACCGGAATGGCATGGTGGCCCTTGCCTGCAAGCTGGTAGGCGGCAAGCCGGTGATGCCCGTCAATGCAGGCCCACCACTTGCCATCCCACCAGACCGTGATCGGGTCCAAATCCTTGCCGCGCTGGGGAGTTTTCGCCAACTCCCTGATGTGGGCTTGGCTGACATGGTCCAATGGCTGCCGATGCTGAAAAACGGGCTTGCAGAGGCGGATTTCCTCGGGACAGAGATACTGCGGTAGCGTCTCCGGCACAGGTTTCCCCTGTGCAATCTGCGTTGCCAGTTCATTCAGGGCGGTCAGGAAGCTCGGTTCTTCTTTCGTACTCATTTCAGGCTCTCCAGGGCCTCGACCAGGGCCGCTTGTTGGTTCTTTGTCTGCTCGCTCTCCCGCTGCTCCAGGCGGGCCACGTAGAGCCCAGCCACGCCGAAGGCGGCCTTGAGGTGTTCTGCGATGACCGCCAGCGTCCGGGGCGCCACGTCACGATAAACGCGCTTCGACCGCTTGGCCTTGTCGTCCCAGTAGGTGCCCGCATTCGTGTCGGTCAGGGCCCGTGCCCGTCTCGCTAGCTGGGCATCGAAGGCCGCGTCGGACTTGAAGCGCCGGGGTTGCTCCTCCTGCATGAGGAAAAGGGCAAGGACAGTCTCCGTCAGGGTCTCCACGGGCACCTCGCGGGCCAGCTTGACGAGTTCCTGGCAGGCGTCCCGCTCGTGGGCCACGAAGGGGCGGCCTCGCTGGGCTTCGGCCTCCTGGGCCTTGGCCGCGTCGATGATCATGCCCCAGCGCTGGGCGAGGATGCCCCAGGCCTGATTGCCTTGGTTTTTCTCCATCCGCAGTCTGACCCGCAGGCGGAAGGGCGCGAGTTCTTGAACGGTGACACCGGTCTGCTCGGGATGGCCGTGACGGCGCCGGATGGCCTTGTGTCGGTTGCAGAGGGCGCCGAAGCCGGCTGCCGTGTCGGGGCACTGGGGGACGCTACAGGGTCTGCTCATGGGCTCCTTCGCTGGGAAATTCGTACCCGTCCCCTGGCACGGACAGGCACAGAAAAGAATTGAAGTGGTGACGGTGCTCGCGGCTATCGACTCGGCGAGCTGCGGGCGGTCAGGCCTGCGGCGCCTTCATGAGCCGCTGGAGGGTCGATAGGGCGATGCCCAACTCCGCCGCGACCTTCCGCCAGCTCATGCCCTGGCTGAACAGGTCGGCAGCCTTGGCCCGCACGTCGGGGGCGGTCTTCGGCGGTCGTCCCAGCTTGAAGCCCTCGGCCTTCTTCTGGGCGAGCTTGGCCTTTGTCCGCTCCGAGATGATTTGCCGCTCGAACTGGCTGATGGCGGCGAGCATGTTCAAGGTTAGCTGCGACTGCGCCGAACCGTCGAGCTTGCCCAGTCCCAGCACTTCCAGGGCGATACCTGCCTTGGCAAGCGCTTCCACGGTGGCAATCACGTCCAGCACGTCCCGTCCGAGCCGGTCGAGCTTGGCGACGACCAGCGTATCGCCAGTGGTCAGGCGGCTCCGAAGGTGCGCGAACTGGGGGCGTGCAAGGGCCGGCACTTTACCCGAGACACCGTGCTCCACATAGACCCGGTCCGGCTCGATGACGTGGCCGGCGTTGGTGATTTCACGGAGTTGCTGTTCCGTGGTCTGCTCGGTCGTCGAGACCCGGAGGTAGGCGAAGGTGGGCATGGCACGCTGCTCCCGTCTTATATTGAAAACGGGGCGCATTGTGTCGGTACGATGTACCGCCGTCAATACCCGGTCTATCGGTACGGTTTGGCTGTACCGGATTTCGTACCGGCCAACGGTGGTATTGAGGTACGTTTGTGGCGAGCTTTCTTATCAAGACCAGATAGACTGAGGGCTGCGGGCGAGCATGATTTTGGCTTACTATTCATGCGCCTGACCGAACTGGAGAAATGTAAGTGCGATACCAGTACACACATGATGCTGATAACCGGACCGTCTACAAGTTTCCTGCTGAGCCGACTGTTACTGAACAGCGTTGGGGGCCAAGTAAGAAATTGGTGGGTTGGTCTGTCTCGATGGAATTGAAGATTACCCGAGCTGATAACCGACTGGAAAACCGCCGCTGGAAGTACGCGCATACTGAATATCCACGCGAGGTGTTCGATGCGCCGCGATACTCACGGCAAGAGGCTATCTCCTTCTTCTTCCAGAATTGCAGCCCTCCAGGGGAGATGATCACAGAGGAGGAGTATGTCCGCTTACAAGCTGAGTACGACGCCTCGACCGGTGAGGAGGCGAGACAACAACGATGAATCGTGTGCTATGCGAGGTCTTGGCTGGCGGTGTGGGGCGGTCGGGGTAGGGGGGGAAGATGTAACGTCCGAGCATGCCGATGGGCTCGAAAAATTCTGAGCCGATTTAGGCAGGCTTTGAGGTCCAGCGAGTGTTTGCTCTTGGTCTCGTTTTTTGGGAACATTGCTGGGAACACTTCCGAGCAAGGCCTTAGGAAACCCGCGTAGATACTGGGATAGCGGCACTCTCTGCACAATCCCTCACTCTCCGCCACAAACTACGAAGAAGCCCTTGAGCAATCAAGGGCTTTTTTGTTGTTCACTTGGGAACGAACAGGTCGTTGCTGATGGGAGCATTGTTGGCCTGCAGTATCTGATTGCGGGAGTCAAAAAAATCGCCAGTCTCATTGACTGGCGATTTTTCGTTCACCGTGGCCTTGGATCGCCGACCGGGGCGTCCCGATCCAGGTCAGCTCCGGCGTTTCCAGATGTGTCGGGCAAGGCGCTCTGGGAGGGTCGGATGTGCCTGTTTTCATCCAGTCGGGAAGCGCGCTCAGGAAGGGCCGGAGGGCTGCATCCTCGACGAGGATGTGATGGATCAGGCGGTCTTCGAGGAGGACGCACAGTTCGCTGCACGTTACGGATTGGGTGTCGATCCGGGCGATGCACGAAATGAGGCTGTCAGTGAATTTCGCGTGGTTGCGGGCGTGGTTTTCCAGTGCCGGATAGTTCAGTCTGGCCAGGAGGCGCTCTTCGCAGGAGAAGTGGTGGGCGACGAACGCGGCAAAATCAAGGAGCAGGTGCTTGATGTCGGCGTCGGCCAGCCGGGTGTCGGAGTCGATCTTCAGGCAGGCTCTGGTGGCGAGAAGGATCAGTTGCCTGTGTTGGGAGTCGAGTGCGGGATAGCCAATGCCTAAGTCGTCTTCCCAGGTGGTCATGTGCGTACCCCGGTTACCCGAGCCCGTCTGCTTGAGCCGGTGGGGATTCGTGTCTCATGGATGTAGGCTTTTATCCTACGCGGCTCGCATGGTTATTCCTGTCAAAACCTTGCGGGCTGCCTTGAGGCGCGGAGGGCGGTGGTCGCGGGCGCTTGAGCCCCGGGTGATCAGTGGATCTCGAGGGGAATGAGGAGCTGGTAGCCTTTTCCGCGGATGGCCCGGATCAGCGGGAAGTCGAGATCGGGCTGGAGGGGCGCCAGTTTGCGTCGCAGACGGCTGATGGCGACTTCGAGGTAATTTTTTTCCAGTTCGGCGGCCTTGTCGTTGCACAGCAGCATGAGCTGGCTGGAGTCGACGGTCCGGGCGATGCTGGCGGCCAGGGCGCAGAGGATGGCGCTTTCAAGGGGCAAGAGGATGCTGCATGTGCCGCGGGGGCTGGTGATCGTGCAGGATTGCCTGGCGAGGCGCCAGACCAGCTTGGGCTCGGGATGCAGCCGGCGCTGGAGGCTGCGGAGCGCGGCGACCAGTTCTTCGCCGGAGATGGGTTTGCTGAGGTAGATGTCGGCACCGGAGTCGTAGCCGCTGATCCGGTCGGCGGGCAGTTTTCGTCCGGTGAGGATGATCAGCCCCATGCGCGGATAGGCCTGCCGGAGCCGGCGCGAGATGGATAGGCCGTCCTCGCCGGGTAGGTTGAGGTCGATGATGGCGATGTCGGGTGGCCGGCCGCGATCCATCAGCCAGTCGTCCAGGGCGAGCCCGCAATTCACGCCGCTGGTCTGGTAGCCGTGAAGGTTGAGGAAGTGGGTGAGCTCTTCCCGCAGGATGCCGTAGTCCTCGACGATGATGATTTCGTGAGTCATGGCGTGGCGGGAAGGCGGAGGCTGAATTCGACGGTGGCGTCCCCGACGACCCGGTAGCCGACGTCGCCATCCTGGACGCGGGCGAGGGTGCGGACGAGATACAGGCCGAGGCCGGTGCCCGTGTGCATGTGGGCTTCGGGGCCGCGATAGTAGCGAAGGAACACCTGTTCGGGGTCGGGCAGGCCGGCGGTGTTGGCGAGGTTGCGGATTTGGAGGGTGGTCTGGGGATGGCCGGCGTCGTCGGCGGTGGTCTGGGCTTCAACCTGGATGCGGGAACCCGGCAGTGAATACTTCAGGGCGTTGTCGAGCAGGTTTTCGAGCATGATCGTGACCAGTTGACGGTCGGCCCACATCCGGCTCTCGGCGGGAATCGCGATGTCGAGGCGGTCTGCGCCGCTCTTGAGGCGTGGCCTGATCGCGTCGATCACCTCGGAGAGTGTGCAGTCTTCGCAAAGGACGGGTTGGTCGTCCCGGTCCAGGCGAGCAAGCTGGATGCAGCGTTCGATCACCCCGCGCATCGCATCGCTCGCCATCTGGATGGAGTCGAGGCGCCGGAGCACTTCGGGCGGCTGGCTGGTCAGCTGATGGCGGAGGGAGCTGCCGGACATGCTGACGACGGAGAGCGCGGCGCGAAGTTCGTGGGTCAGCATGTCCATGAACTGGCTCTGGAGCAGCAGGCGTTCGCGTTCGCGTGCCTCGCTCTTGTTCAGTAGCTGGTCGTCGGCTTCCTTCATCAGGAGCAGGAAGGCGAGTGTGCCGATCAGCAGAAAGCTGAACTGGACGACGAAGGTGATCGACTGGACATGAGTCGTGTTGAGCAGCCCGGCACCGGTGCTTGCCGAATGGGCAACCCGCAGCAGCATGACGGGGACAAAGATCAGAAACAGGATGCCGGTGAGTTTCTGGACCCGCGAGGTGCTCCGGTCGCGGAGCAGCGTGACTCCGCCGGTTGCGTAGATGGTGGCGACGACCGAGCCCGAGATGGTCACCAGGGCGCCGGGGGTTGTGCCGAGCGCCCATAGCAGAAGGCAGCCCGCCAGCACCTGAATGGCAAGCAGCGCATTGACCGGCGTGCGGATTCGCCAAGGGATCACCAGCACCCCGACTTCCAGTGCGAAGCCGGCCATGATCAGCGGGTTGCCGACGTGGGCGGAAAGCACGAGCGGGATGGTTCCGCGCAGGCAGATCAGGGTCCAGCCTGTGGCCTGCAGCAGCTTGCTCAGGATGAACAGCCTTACCGGTCCACGGCTGCTTGCCCGTTTTTCGTAGGCGAGCACCATCGCCATCGCCAGCAGGTTGCCGATGATGAGCAGTTGAAGGACGGTCAGGAGGTGCAGCGGGGTCACGGACGGGAGTGTAGAGCAGGGACGGCCTCGGCACGGACGAACTTCACGTTTGCTGCACGCAGCTTCCAGTGCCCGGATGGGAATGATCAGCGGGCTGCCGGATCACGGAAGCGATGCATGAAGATGCCTGTTCTTCTGCGGAATGGATCAGATTGTCCGCCGCAGGTAGGGCAGGCGGCTGATCGCGACGGAGGTGGCAAGGGCGGCGAGGAAGGCCAAAGCCGCCACCGCAGGGATGGCCACCGCCGGGTTGTAATCCAGCGGGCCGAAACCGATGCGCTGCAGCACTTCAATCGCGAGGGGGTGAATCAGATAGACGCCCATCGTCAGGCCGGATAGCTGGCGCGTGTGCCTGCCGGCGAGGGGCCGGCTGCGGGACTTGAGCAGATAGAGGCAGCTTGCCGCCATCGGAATGACGGTGAGGCTGAGGTAGTCGTAGAAGTACAGCCCGGTCTGGAGGCCGGCGCGGGTGGCGAGCGCGTGGCAGCCGACGGCGGTGAGGAGACCAGAGGCCACGAGGGTGCTCCACAGCAGGGCCGGGGACGGGGTGCGCGGGTCGGTGGCGATCAGGTGACCGAGGAGGAAGTACGGCACGTACGACAGGAACCACGCGGGAAAGAAGGTGCTGCTCCGGGGCGAGAGGCGGGCGTCGATGGCATTGAGGGCCGCGAGGACGAAGGCCAGCGCGACAAGCCACGTCAGCTGCTTCCGCGTTGTCCGGGCAACGATCTGGCAGAGGAGGGGCGTTACGAGATACAGCGGCACCAGCATGTAGAGGAACCACAGGTGGTAGTAGGGCTCGCCGATGGCGATGCGGTGAAGCAGGGCGGCTGCGCCCGGCGGATTGCCCTTCAGGCTGCCCTTGATGAACACCCACAGCAGATAGAAAGCCGACCAGAACAGCAGGGGCACAAGGACGCGGGCGGCGCGCTTGCGGTAAAAAGTGCCGGCGCCCTCGGTCTTGCCGGGCGCAAGGAGCAGGGCGCCGCTGATCATCACGAAGACCGGTACGCACCAGCGGCTGAAGGCGTTGATCAGGTTGCCGGCCCACCAGTCGGTTGAGCCGAAGGGGGTGTCCACCACCGGACTGACGGCTGCGTGCAGGACGACCACCGCGAAGATGGCGATGATCCGCGAATTGTCGAGCCAGACCATGCTGGTATCCGGGTTGGTGGTAACGCTTCAGCCTGGCGGTGCATGGGCGTGGCGGCTGAAGTGTGAATTCGGGTGAATCCGGGCAGGCGTGATTGTAGGCATCACGCATGGTAGTGGGCAGGCTTATGTTGTGTGAATTGTGACGTGTGTCGCTTAATGAAAGTCGCGGCTGCGGGTGGTGAGGCGGCCGAGCATGGGTGAGCGGTCGACAACCCGCTTGGCGTGGAGGTGTACGACGCTGCCCTGGCGGGCGATCTGGCCGTAGATGCCGATCAGGCTGGCGCCCAGCAGGATGCGACGCTCTGCTTCGAGGAGCTCGGGACGGACGATCACATTGACCCAGCCGGTTTCGTCTTCGAGGGTGACGAACATCGTGCCCTTGGCCGTGCCTGGACGCTGGCGGCAGGTGACGATGCCGGCGCAGCGGGCGAGCTTGCGGTCGGGGCAGTCGGCGATCTCGGCGGCGCTGAGGAAGCGCTCGGCGCTGAGCATGCCGCGCAGGAAGGACAGAGGATGGCGACCCAGGCTGAAGCCGAGCCGGGCGTAATCGGCAACGATGTCGTGGGTTTCGGCGGGTGGTGGCAGGGCGGGCGGGGCGTCGGGAATCGGGGCTTCGTGGAGTACGCCGGGAGCGGCCTGGCTGCCTGCGGCGGCCCACCAGGCCTGGCGGCGATGACCGGCCAGGCTTGCCAGCGCACCGGCGGAGGCGAGGGTGCGCAGGTCGGCCGTGGCGAGCCGTGCCCGGCGGGCGAGTTCGTCCACCGAGGCAAAAGGCCCGCCCGCCCTGGCGGTGACGATGCGTCTGGCTGCGTCCGGCCCGAAGCCTTTGACCAGCCTCAGCCCGAGCCGGGCGGCGGGCTGGGCGGCGTCGGTGGCGGAGGGTTCGAGGGTGCATTCCCAGTGGCTGGCCTGCACATCGACGGGACGGACCTCCACCCCGTGCCGGCGGGCGTCCTGGATGAGTTGCGAGGGGCCGTAGAAGCCCATCGGCTGGCTGTTGAGCAGGCCGCACAGGAAGGCGGCGGGATGAAAACGCTTGATCCAGGCCGACACATAAACCAGCAGCGCAAAGCTGGCGGCGTGGGATTCCGGAAAGCCGTAGCTGCCGAAACCCTGGATCTGGCGGCACAGGGCGTCGGCAAAATCCCGGCTGTAGCCGCGGGCCAGCATGCCGGCGGTGAGCTTGTCCTGGTAGATCAGCAGATCGCCCTTGCGGCCCCAGGCGCCCATGGCCCGTCGGAGCTGGTCGGCTTCGCCGGCAGTGAAGCCGGCGGCCACCATGGCCAGTTGCATCACCTGCTCCTGAAAGATCGGCACACCGTGGGTGCGTTCGAGCACGGGCTTGATCTCGGGCCGTGGGTAGTCGATTTCCTCCTGGCGGGCGATCTTGTCGCGGGCTGCAAGGTAGGGGTGAACCATGCCGCCTTGGATGGGGCCGGGGCGCACGATGGCAACTTCCACCACCAGATCGTAATAACGGCGAGGCCGCAGGCGGGGCAGCATGCTCATCTGGGCGCGGGATTCCACCTGGAACACGCCCATCGCGTCGGCTTCGCACAGCATGTCGTAGACGGCGGGTACTTCGCGGGGGATGTCGGGTACGCCGAAGGGCCGGCCCAGCCACTGGCCGATGAGCGCCAGGCTGCGGCGAATGGCCGACAGCATGCCGAGGGCGAGCACGTCCACCTTGAGCAAGCCGAGGGCTTCCAGGTCGTCCTTGTCCCACTGGATGACTGTGCGATCTGCCATCGCGGCGTTTTCGACCGGCACGAGTTCGGCCAGCGGCCCGCGGGAAATCACGAAACCACCCACATGCTGGGAGAGATGCCGGGGAAAGCCGACGAGCTGGTTGGCGAGATCGAGGAGCAGCTGTACCCGCGGGCTGGCGGGGTCGAGCCCGGCTTCGAGGATGCGCTCGGGGGCCACCTGACGGCCGTCCCACCAGGCGAGGCGCCGGGAGAGCTGATCGAGCTGGCCCAGGTCGAAGCCCAGTACCCGCCCCACGTCACGCAGGGCGCTCTTGGGGCGGTAGCGGATCACCGTGGCGGCGAGGGCGGCCCGGTCGCGGCCGTATTTGCGGTAGATGTACTGGATGACCTCCTCGCGCCGATCGTGCTCGAAATCCACGTCGATGTCGGGGGGCTCGTTGCGTTCCCGGGAGATGAAGCGCTCGAAGAGCAACGTTGCCTGGGCAGGATTGACCTCGGTGACGCCGAGGGCGTAGCACACCACCGAGTTGGCCGCCGAGCCGCGGCCCTGGCAAAGGATGCCCTGGCTGCGGGCGAAGCGGACGATGTCTTCGACGGTGAGGAAGAAGGCTTCGTAGCGGAGTTCGGCGATCAGGGCGAGTTCGGCTTCGGCCTGGGCGCGGACCTTGGGCGGAACTTGATCGGCACAGTTGGGCCCCGCCGGGTAGCGACGCGCCAGCCCCTGGCGGACCAGTTCGCGCAGATGGGCGATGGGGGTGGCGCCGGGCGGGACGATCTCCTCGGGGTATTCGTAGCGCAGGGAGGACGGGGAAAAGCTGCACCTGCTGGCAATGACGAGAGTTTCGGCCAGCCATTCGGGGGGATGGCGACGGGCCAGCGTGGCAACGGGCTGGAGCCGCCGCTCGGCGTTGGCGGCGAGGCGGTAGCCGGCTTCCTCGAGGGTGACCCGGTGGCGCAGGGCGGTGAGCACGTCGGCCAGGCGCCGGCGGCTGGCGTCGTGCATCAGCGGGGCGCCGGTGGCGGCGACCGGGATGCCGGCGGTGGCTGCGGCATCGGCGATCCACGCCCTGCGCGCGCGATCATCCGGCCCGAGCAGGAGTGGCGCGGCGAGCCAGGCATCGCCGGGAAAGCACGCCGCCAGCCAGCGGGCGTCGTCGGCGAGGGCCGGGCCGGGCGACGTGTCGTCCGGCGGTACCAGCAGGGCGAGGCAGCCGGGGAGGCCGCTGTTCAGATCGGCACGGGTGAGGTGGTAGCTGCCCTTGTCGGCCGCACGACGGCCGCGGGTGATGAGGCTGGAGAGCCGCCCGTAGGCGGCCCGGTCGGTGGCGAGGAGGACGAGTTCAGGCCCGTCGGCAAGGTGGAGGCTGGTGCCGATGATGAGGTGTAGGGTGCCTTCGGGCAGCGTCTTCCATGCAGACCAGGCGCGCACGATGCCGGCCATGGAGCATTCGTCGGTGATCGCCAGAGCCGCGTAGCCGTGGGCGACAGCCTGCTCGACCAGCTCTTCCGGGTGGGATGCGCCCGTGAGGAAGCTGAAGCACGACCGGGCGTAGAGTTCGGCGAAGGCGATAGGCTGGACGGCTTGCATGGGTTGACTGTATAAATAAACAGTCTTTCATGCAAGCCCTTTCGGGGTGGGGCGCGAGGCGGGGCCGCTTAGTCGGCGGTGTCGAGATAACTGGCGGGGAGGGTGGCTTCGGCGGTGACGAAGAGCTGCCGTTCCTCGAAGCGGACATGATCGTGAAGGGCGACGCCGAAGGGCTTGAGGCTGGCGGTGTCGCCGCTGGCGATGCGGGCGGCGAGATCGCGCAGCAGGCGATGTTCGGCGAGGGTCTGCTCGACGACCGCTGTTTCGCCGGCAGCGACCAGGCGGGGCAGGAGATCGGTCTCTTCGGCCTGGAAGTGGGGCTCCAACTCGCGGGCGAAGAGGTCGGCAGTGCTGCGCATCTGCGTGGCGACGGCGTCGGCGCTGTCGGCTGACGCGATGCGCTTGGCGAGCACCAGGGCGGCGTGGTGTTCGCGGGAGAGCTGGAGGAGGGCGGGGCGTCGCTTCATGGCTGGGCCGGGTGGGCATGCTGCCGGCGGCGGTGGGCCAGCAGGGCCAGCGTGGCAAGGCCAGCGAGGCTGGTGAGGTCAGGGGCGCCGCCTCCACCGCCACCGCTGGATCTGGGCGCGGCATCGAGCACGCTGAGGGTGACGTCCTGGACGCCGGTGCGCCCGGCGCTGTCGGTGATTGCCAGGCGCAGGATGTAGTCGCCGGCAACGGGGGCGGTGAAGGTGGTGCTGGGGGTGTCGGCGCCGAAGCTGCCGGTGGCGGGGCCGGCAAGCTGGCTCCAGTGCCAGCTCACCAGGCTTGCGCCCGGGGCGGCGCTGCTGCTGCCGGAGCCGAGGCTGAGGCTGGTGTTCTTGACCGGCGAATCCGGCAGGCTGATGACCGCGGTGGGATTCACGGCGTTGCCGTCGAGGGCGGCGGCGACGGCGGCTGCGGTGTTGAGCATGCCGCTGCCGCAGGTGGTGGTGGTGCAGTTGCACTGGCCGTCGGTGGTGACGGTGGGGCAGGCGGAGAGGCTGGCGTCGGTGGGGAAAGGATTGGACGTGCGTTTGAGGCGGTGGGCCAGTTCTGCTTCGCCGAGACCCGGGTTGGCGGCCAGCATGAGTGCGGCGGTGCCCGAGACCAGCGGAACGGCAAAGCTGGTGCCGATGGTGACGGCGTTGATGCCGGTGTAACCGTTGGTAGTCGGGCTGGTGGTGCCGAGGTTGATGGTGTTGATGAAGGGGTACAGGCAGGGCTGGCCGGTGCCCACGTTCACGCAGTTGCCGGCGGGGGCGCTGATGCCCACTTCGGGGCCGAAGCTGGAGTAGCCGACCTTGGTGCCCACGTGGCGGATGCCGGCCACGCCGAGCACGCCGGCGCAGTTGGCGGGTTCTTCGACGGCGCCGGTCTCGTTGCCCGCCGCGGCGACGATCAGCACGCCGGCGGCGCGGATCTCGGCGATGGCGTCGGCGTAGGCGGCGCTGCAGCTGCCGCTGCCGGCGAGGCTCAGGTTGATGACCCTGGCGGGGTTGGGGTTGGCGGGCACGCCGGAAACCGACAGGCCGGCGGCCCAGCGCATGCCGGCGATGATGTCCGAGTCGTAGCCGCCGCACTTGCCCAGGGCCCGCACCGGCAGGATGCGGGTGGCGCCGCCGATGCCGGCGATGCCGCGGCTGTTGTTGGTTTCGGCGCCGACGATGCCAGCCACCTGGGTGCCGTGCCACGAGCTGGCGTGGGTGCTGGTGGGGTTGCCGCACAGGGTGCGCAGCGCGGTGTTGGCCAGATCGGCAGACGAGAGGTAATCGCCGGGATCGTTGGCGTCGGCGTCGCGGCCGGTGTCGCTGTCGCCGGAGAGCAGATCGTTGGCGATGAAGTCGTAACCGGGCAGGAGCTTGGCGACGAGGTCTTCGTGGTCGAAACGCACGCCGGTATCCACCACGGCCACCACCACGCTGGTCGAGCCCGGGGTCAGGTTCCAGGCGTTCTGGGCCCCGGTGGCGGCGGGCTGGGTGCTGGTGGCGGCCTGCAGGTACCACTGGTGGGCGAGCAGCGGGTCGTTGGGCGTGGCGCGGATGGTCTTGATGCGGTCGGGCACCGCGTAGGCCACGTCGGATTCCTGGGCCAGCCGGGCAGCGAGGGCTTCGGAGCTGATGCCGCTGGCGCGCATCACCTGGGTGTCGGGCGTGGGCTGGTTGATCAGCTGGGCGGCGATGCCGATCCGCTGGCCGAGGGTCTGGACGCGTCCGGCGGCCTGGATCTGCTTGAGGGGCGAGGCGCTCTTCAGCTTGACGATCACGCGGGCTTCGGGCGTTTCGGCTGCCTTGGCCGGCACGGCGTTCAGGGCGGCGAGGGCGAGGAGGGCTGCGCCCAGGGGGAGCGTGGCTTTCATCGGGAATCCTTTATCCGGTCGGGTTCCAGGTAGCGGACGCCGGGGTGCGCCCGAAGGGCCGCGATGGCCTTTTCGCAGGCAGGGTCGGCGGGCGGGCAGTCAAGCCGGTAGGCCGCGCTGCGGGGCGAGATCGCGGCCACGAAGCTCACCGCTACCTGGCTGGTGTGCGCGAGGCTTGCCAGGGTGGCGGGGGCGGCGGTGGCGGTGGTTTCAGCGAAACCGATGATCACCTGACGCGGGCCCGCGGTGCCAGGAATCGGCCCGGCGCAGGCCGCGGTGGCAGCGCACAGGGTCATCCACAGAAGACGCCTGATGGCAGGCCTCACCGGCTTGGCCCCCGGGCGGGATCAGCGACGGGGCGGGCCGGGGCGGCGCTTGGCCGGTTCGGCGGCGGCGACGGGCTTGCTGTATTGCTTGAACACGCGCTTGGCGTCCTGCTCGGCGCGCAGCTGGGTGCAGATGGAGGGATCGTCGTCATGCCCGCTGAAATAGCCGTCGGCCTGGGCGCGCATGACCAGCTTGATGGCTGCGTCTTCGCTGAGGCCGAAGCGTTCAAAGATGAGGGTGGTGACTTCGTCCAGGTGTTCTTCGTACGTCATTGTCGATCCGGGGTGGATTTGCGCCGTGCGCGAAGTCGCAAGGATAATGGCTTTTCCATCCTTCTTCCTGTCCGGCTTTGTTCCGCGAGGTTTTTCCCATGAGCACGTCGCCCGTTCTTTCCGCCCTTTACCGCTATCCCGTCAAGTCGATGCGGGGGCAGCGGCTCGATGCCAGTCTGGTCGGGCCGCAGGGCCTGCCTTTCGATCGGAGCTGGATGGTCGCCGATCCGAACGGGAAGTTCGTGACCGGTCGCACCTATCCGCAACTGGTGCTGGTGGGGGCTGTGCCGTCGGACGACGGCGTGATGCTCTCGGCGCCCGGCCGGGCCGATCTGTTCGTGCCCAACGGCGCGTTTGACACGCCGATCGAGAGCACGGTGTGGGGTGACCAGTTTCAGGCCTGGCAGGGTGCTGCCGAGGCGGACGCGTGGCTGTCGGCGTTCGTCGGCACGCCGCTGCGTTTTTTGTGGACGGGTGTGGAGACAGCCCGTCGGGTGAAGGTGGCCCCCGCCGTGCCGCTGTCGTTTGCCGATGGTTACCCGCTGCTCCTGATCGGCGAGTCGTCCCTTGATGATCTGTCGGCCCGCATCGGAAAACCGGTGTCCATGTCGAGGTTCCGTCCCAACCTGGTGGTGGCCGGTGCTGAGGCTTTTGCCGAGGACGGGTGGAAGCGCATCCGCATCGGTGATGTGGTGTTCCGGATCGAGAAGCCCTGCGAGCGTTGTGTGTTCACCACGGTGGACCCGGAGACCGGCAGCAAGAGTCTGAATCAGGAGCCGCTACGCACCCTGGCCACCTACCGCAGGACGCCGGCGGGGGTGATTTTCGGCCAGAACGTGATCGCAGAAGATAAGGGCGAATTGGTGCCCGGAATGTCTATAAGCGTTCTCGAATAAAGCACAGAATGCCGTTGTGGCGGTGCAACAAATTGCTCAAAAGTGGCGCTGATACTTGATCTTCGTCAATAGACCGTGAGTTTTGGGTTTTGAAAGTTATTGCCTAAAAAATGTAAGCAGATAATTCGCCGGGTTCGTTGCTTAAGGAGTCGACGTGTTCGGCAAGCTCAAGAAAAAACTATGGAGTGCGGCGGTGTTGCTCGCTTTTCTCGCAGCACCGGCCGCCTTCGCCGAAGATTCCCCCCCGACACCCGAAGAGCTGGTCAAGATCCGTGCCGCCAATGACGCGTGCCTGACCTGCCACTCCGAAGCGGGGCTCAAGAAGCCGCCCAAGGAAGGGCTGGATCTCAAGAAGCTCCGCAACCATTTGGTCGACCTGGGTACCTACACCACATCCGACCACGGCCAGATGGCCTGTTCCAAGTGTCACGGCGACGGCTACGACGAGCATCCCCACGCCCCCAAGGCCAAGGAAGATCTCGCCGAGTGCCAGGACTGCCATGCCCGCAAGGCCATGCGCATCGAGCGCCAGTTCGACAAGTCGGTGCACGCCGAGAACCTCAGCGACAGGTTTACCTGCGCCACCTGTCACGACCCCCACGTGATGACCCTGGCGGCCAATCTGCGCGACCCCCACAAGATCGTCGCCCAGGACAACAAGATCTGCCTCGACTGCCACGACTCCGACATCGCCTTCGCCAAGATGGCGCCGGAAAAGAAGAAGCGTCCGGCCATCGACGACATCCACAGCTGGCTGCCCAACACCCGCCTGCACTGGAAGGCCGTGCGCTGCATTGAATGCCACACGCCCACCGAGGACAAGCTGTCCCTGTCCCACGAGATCCAGAACAAGGACAAGGCCGAGAAGAAGTGCGCCACCTGCCACAGCGCCAACAGTTCGCTCAATGCGCGGCTCTACCGGCACCTGGCGAAGGAGGAACAGCACAAGTACGGCTTCCTCAACAGCGTGATCCTGAGCAATTCCTACGTGGTGGGCGCAACCCGCAATCCCACCCTCGACATGATCCTGATCGGCCTGTTTGCGGCCACGGTGGTGGGCGTGATCGGTCACGGCATCGTGCGCGCCCTGATGAACAGCCTGCGCCGGAGGAAGAACCATGACTAATCGCGTTTTCATGCTGCCCCTGTGGATCCGGTTGTGGCACTGGAGCAATGCGCTGGCGATCATCGTGCTGTCGATCACCGGCATCAGCCTGCACTTCTCCGATCCCAACCTGCCGCTGGTGGAGTTCTCGCTGGCCGCGCGCATCCACAACGTGGCCGGCGTGTGCCTGGCGGTGCTTTGGGTGGTGTTCGTGATCGGCAACATCGTCACCGGCAACTGGTGGCAGTACATCCCCAAGCCCCCCGGCATCATCGGGCGCTGCATCACCCAGATGAAGTACTACGGCGGCGGCATCTTCAAGGGCGAGCCGGAGCCTTTCCCGCCCACGCCGGAGGTCAATTTCAACGCGCTTCAGGCGATCACCTACTGGTCGATCATGTATCTGGTGCTGCCGATGGTGATCGCGACGGGGCTGGTGTTCCTGTATCCCCAGTTTGCGCCCGACACCCTCTTCGGTCTCGATGGCCTGCTCCCCATTGCCTTGCTGCATTACCTCGGGGCGGCGGTCATCCTGCTTTTCATGGTGAGCCACATCTACCTGGGCACCATGGGCCCGAAGGTGTCCAGCCTGTTCAAGATGATGATCACGGGCTGGTACGAGCATTGAGCTTCCCGAACAAACCAACAAGTCATCCTCAAGGAGAAACCAAGATGAAGTTCCGCACCTTTGCCGCCTCGCTCTCCGGCCTCTGCGCGGCAGGCCTGTTCCTGTCCGCCGATGCCCTCGCATTCGATGCCGATACCGCCCAGGCGCTGGCCAAGAAAGAAGGCTGTACCAAGTGCCACGCCGTCGACAAGAAGAAGGAAGCCAAGTCCCTCACCGAGATTTCCAAGTCGCTGAAGGGCAAGTCCGACGCCGAAGCCAAGCTGCTCCATCACCTCACCTCGGCTGAGATGGTCAAGTTCGAGGACGGCAAGGAGGAAGAGCACAAGGTCCTCAAGACCAAGGACAAGGCCGAAATCAAGAATCTGACCGACTGGATCCTGTCCCTCGGCAAGTAGTGTTACGGAAGGGCGTGCTTGCTCGCGCCCTTTCACGCAACAGCAGTATCAGGGAGATCAAAAATGAAGTTCTTGCGACAGTTGTTTGCCTCGTGCGTACTGCTCGGGGCGCTGGCCGGAGCCACGGGTGCCGTGGCGGCCGATGCTGCACCGGCAGCAACCAAGGCTCCGGCCAAGGATCTGGTTCTGAAGGGCGACGCCAAGTGCACGTCGTGCCACGATGAATCGGACGAACCGAAGCTCCTGCATATCGGCAAGACCAAGCACGGCACCGTTGCCGACGGGCGCGCGCCGAGCTGCACCAACTGTCACGGCGAGAGCGATCTCCACACCAACAATCCGGCCAAGCTGAAGGAGCGTCCGCCCACCGACCGCAGCTTTGCCAAGAGCAGCAAGACGCCGGTGGCGGCCCGCAACGAATCCTGCATCTCCTGTCACCGCAAGGATTCCAAGCGCTCCCACTGGGAAGGCAGCGCCCACGAGCGCGCCGACGTGGCCTGTACCTCCTGCCACCAGCTTCACACCGCCAAGGACAAGGTGGCCGACAAGCGCACCCAGCCCGAGGTGTGCTTCACTTGCCACAAGGAGCAGCGCGTCCAGGTCAGCAAGCCGTCGCACCACCCGGTGCTCGAAGGCAAGGTGGCGTGTTCCGACTGCCACAATGCCCACGGCTCCGTCGGGCCCAAGCTCGTCAAGCGCGATAGCGTCGTCGACACCTGCTACACCTGCCACATGGAAAAGCGCGGCCCCTTCGTGCATAGCCACGAGCCCGTGAATGAGGATTGCGGCAACTGCCACAACCCCCACGGCACCGTTGCCGAGAGCATGCTGAAGGCGCGTCCGCCTTTCCTGTGCCACCAGTGCCATACCCCGCACGGTGGCCAGCTTGCCCAGTTGCGCGGCCAGTTGCCGCTCCAGCCGACCGCCACGTCCAGCGGCAAGTCCGGCATCAACTACACGCAGGCGCGCGGTTGCCTGAACTGCCATACCCAGATCCATGGCAGCAACAACCCCAGCGCAACCAATCCGACTCCGCAGTTCAACCTGCGCTGAGATCACGGTGGAGAACATCATGAGAACCGCGAATACACATCCGGGTTTCAGCCTCAAGATCGTTGCGCTGGCCCTGCTTGCCGCCTTTGGCAGTGTCGCCCATGCCGCGGACGACGAGATCGCCGCCCTGATCCGGCCCGACAGCAGCGTCTCGGTCGGCGCCGCCGGCCTGACTGGCACCAACGGCGAACGCAGCTGGTTCGGCCAGTACTCCGGCCTGCGCCGTGACGACACCTACCTGCTGCTCGACATCGACGTCATCAAACGCGACGCCGCCACCGGCACCTGGACCACCTTCCAGGGCCGTGACCTGGGCCTCGACACCCGTGAGATCCGCTTTGGCCAGCAGAAGCAGGGCGACTGGAAGTACAGCTTCGACTACAACGAGATGGTCCGCCACGACCCGCGCACCATCAATACCGGAGTGACCGGCACCGGCAGCAACGCGCTGTCGGTGACCCGGCTGGCGACGCCGGGCTCGGGCGACGACCTCAACCTCGACCTGAAGCGCAAGATCTTCACGGTGGGCGTCGAGAAGTGGCTCAGCAACTCGTTGCAGTTCGAGGCCAGCTTCCGCAACGAGGACAAGAACGGCGCTCGCCTGTTCGGCAACGGTTTCCAGTGCACCTCGGGCGCTGCACCATCGCCGACATGCCCGGCCTCCGGCACCCAGTGGGCGCTGCTGATGCTGCCCGAGCCGATCAACTCGACCACGCAGCAGTTCGAGGCACGCCTCAACTTCTCCACCGAGAAACTGTTCCTGTCGGGCGGCTACTACGGCTCGTTCTACAACAACCAGTTCACCTCGATGGGTGCAACCGTCGATGGCAACTTGGGCAACCCGGTGGGCAATCCGATGTCACCGGCGCTCACGCCCCAGCTGCGCAGCATCCTGCAGCTGCCGATGGCGCTGCCGCCTGACAACCAGGCGCACCAGATCTTCCTGAGCGGCAACTACGCCTTCACGCCGACGACCAAGGCCAACTTCAAGTACGCCTTCACTCACGCAACCCAGACCGACAGCTTTGCCGCCTTCACCGGCGCGCCCGCCGGTCGCAGCAACCTGGGTGGCGAGGTCGACTCCGTGCTCTACCAGGCCGGCATCACCTCACGGCCGATCCCGAAGCTGTCGCTGCTGGCCAACGTGCGCTACGAAGACCGCAACGACAAGACGCCCATCGCGTACTACAACCTCGAAGGCACCAAGGCCTTCACCAATGGCAACTACTCGCCCAAGCGTCTGGTGGGCAAGGCCGAGGCCAGCTACCAGCTGCCGGCGGGCTTCCGTGGCACCGTGGGCGCCGATTACGAGTCCATCGACCGCGGCATGTTCGTGCCGACGAATTCGGTTGCCGGCCTCAGCGGCCTGCGTCAGAAGACCGAGGAAGCAGGCTATCGCCTCGAGCTGCGCCGCGCGATGACCGAGACCCTGAGCGGTGCCGTGGCCTATCAGAACAGCGACCGCTCCGGCGGGACCTGGCTCAAGCCCAACACCGGTCTGGGCGTCACACCCACCGCCGATGGTGCGATCTACAGCCGCACGGCGATCTTCCCGATGTCGATGGTCGACCGCAACCGCGAGAAGATCAGGGCGTCGGCCGACTGGTCGGCCACCGAGCGACTCACGTTGCAGTTCATGGCAGAATGGGGTGAGGACAAGTTCTCGGCGCCGACGACCAAGGGCCTGCGCGCGAGCTACATGGGCTTCTACGGCATCGACGCCGTGTATGCGCTCAGCGACGACTGGCGGCTTACCGGCTTCTGGTCCCGCGGCGACCAGACCACGCACATCGACCACTCCACCGGCTACATGGCGGCGCTGCGCAACCGTACCGAGACCTTCGGCCTCGGCATCAACGGCAAGCCCACCGGACGTCTGACCGTAGGCGGCGATCTGCTCCTGAGCGCCGACAAGGACAAGTACCAGCAGGATCTCGACGCCAGCGCCTCGGCTGCCAACGTGACGCTGCTCGCCACCTCCGGCGGCTTGCCCGATGTGACTTTCCGCCAATTCACGGCACGGATGTTCGGCAAGTATGCAATCGAGAAAAACTCGGCCGTGCGCGTGGATTTCATCCACCAGCGCACCAAGCTCAACGAATGGACCTGGGGCTACAACGGCACGCCCTTCGTGTATTCCGACAACACGACCGTCTATCTCAATCCGAAGCAGAGCGTGAGCTATCTCGGCGCGACCTACATCGTCGCCTTGCCGTAACTGCTCAGGCTGTCCCAGACGAAGAAACGCCCCCGAAAAGGGGGCGTTTCTTTTTTGAGGTGGGTGGCGGCGCGGGGCAGCCACCGTAAAGCCGCCGCTGATCAGCGGGCGATCGGCTTGTAGCGGATACGCTTGGGCTTGGCGCCTTCTTCGCCCAGACGCTTGCGCTTGTCTTCTTCGTATTCCTGGTAGTTGCCGGCGAAGAAGGTCCACTGGGAATCGCCTTCGGCGGCCAGGATGTGGGTACAGATCCGGTCGAGGAACCAGCGGTCGTGGGAGATGATCAGCGCGCAGCCGGCGAATTCTAGCAGCGCGTCTTCCAGGGCGCGGAGGGTTTCCACGTCCAAGTCGTTCGACGGTTCATCAAGGAGCAGCACGTTGCCGCCGGTCATCAGGGTCTTGGCCAGGTGCAGTCGGCCGCGCTCGCCACCCGAGAGGTTGCCGACGAGCTTCTGCTGGTCGCCGCCCTTGAAATTGAAGCGGCCGATGTAGGCCCGGCTGGGCATCTCGAACTTGCCGATGGTGAGGATGTCGGCGCCGCCGGCGAGCTCGTCGAACACCGTCTTGGTGCCGTCGAGGCAGTCGCGGGATTGATCGACGTAGGCGATCTTGACCGTGGGTCCGATCACCACTTCGCCGGTGTCGGGCTTGTCCTGGCCGGTGATCATCTTGAACAGGGTCGACTTACCGGCGCCGTTGGGGCCGATGATGCCGACGATGGCGCCCGGCGGAATGCTGAAGTTCACCTTGTCCATCAGCAGCTTGTCGCCAAAACCCTTGGAGACGTCGGTGAATTCGATGACCTTGTCGCCCAGACGCTCGCCCACCGGAATGAAGATTTCCTGGGTTTCGTTGCGCTTCTGGTATTCGACGCTGGACATTTCCTCGTAGCGGGCCAGACGGGCCTTGCTCTTGGCCTGGCGCGCCTTGGGGTTGGAACGCACCCATTCGAGTTCCTGCTTCATGGCCTTCATGCGGGCGCCTTCCTGCTTGGCTTCCTGCTCCAGGCGCTGCTCCTTCTGCTCCAGCCAGCTGGAGTAGTTGCCCTTCCAGGGGATGCCGTGGCCGCGGTCGAGTTCGAGAATCCACTCGGCGGCGTTGTCGAGGAAGTAGCGGTCGTGGGTGACAGCCACCACGGTGCCCGGGAAGCGGCACAGGAACTGTTCGAGCCACTCGACGGATTCGGCGTCGAGGTGGTTGGTGGGTTCGTCCAGCAGCAGCATGTCGGGGCGCGACAGCAGCAGCTTGCACAGGGCCACGCGGCGCTTCTCACCGCCGGAGAGAGGGCCGATCTTCGCGTCCCAGGGCGGCAGGCGCAGGGCGTCGGCGGCAATCTCGAGTTGGGTTTCCACGTCGGCGCCACTGGTGGCGATGATGTTTTCGTACTTCGCCTGGAGCTCGGCCAGCTTGTCGAAATCCGCGTCGGGCTCGGCGTAGGCGGCGTAGACCTCTTCGAGCTTCTGCTTGGCTTCCATCACCTCACCGAGGCCGGACTCGACCTCTTCACGGACGGTCTTGTCCGGATCGAGCTGGGGCTCCTGGGGCAGGTAGCCGATGGACATGTTGGGCTGCCACTGGACTTCGCCGTCGTATTCCTTCTCGACACCGGCCATGATCTTGAGCACGGTGGATTTGCCCGCGCCGTTCAGGCCGAGCAGGCCGATCTTGGCGCCGGGGAAGAACGACAGGGAAATGTCCTTGATGATCTGCCGCTTGGGCGGGACGATCTTGCTGACGCGCAGCATGGACATGACGTATTGAGCCAAGGTGTGTGCCTTTCTGATTGATTGGGGTGGATTCGGGGAAGGCCCGCCGTCGTTTCGCTCAAGGCGGAAGCGCGGGGCGATCCGGTGAAAATCTCGCGGTGGCGGCATTATCCCAACACTTGCGCCGCGCGTCATCGAAGCCGATCAACACGGAGCCGGTTGATCCGCTGATCGGGGCTGGTGCGGGGAGGGTGTCGCGCGGCAGGGCAACGGCCTTGGGGCATGCCAGCGGGCGGCGACAGTAGCACATCGGGCGATGGCGTGCGTGCTGCGGGCTCGCCGGGTGGGAATCGAGCCCGAACCGCCAGGCATCGCCGTCACTAGCCGCGATGCCTGGCGGGAGGAGGTTCAGCGCCGGATGATCCGGCCGTCGTGCACGCTGACCTTGTCGCCGGGGCCGTAGTTGGGGCGGTCCTTGACCCGCACTTCGCGGTCGACACCATCTGCGAAGCGGACGGAGACATCCCAGTAATGATCGGCAAGGGCCCGGGAGCCAAGGGCGCTGCCGGCCATCGAGCCGCCGATGCTGGCCGCCAGGGACGCGGCCGTGCGGCCCGAGCCAGCGCCAATCTTGCTGCCGAGCATGGAGCCGATCACCGCGCCGCCAATGGCGCCAACGACGCGGCCGGTGGTGCTGCCCACCTCGGATTCGGCAATGCTCATCACCACGCCGTTGCCGGACGGGGCCGGCGCAGTGGCGGCCTGCTCACCGGTGGTGGCGCAGGCGGTGAGCGAAAGGGCAAGGAAGGCCGCCGAGACGCGTGCGCCAAGGCGGCGCGAAAGCTTGGACGAGATCGGCATGACTTATTCCGGCGTGGCGTTGAGGTAGTACATGGCCGCCAGCAGGGGGCTGGGCTGGCCGAAGCCGCCAAACCAGCGGTCGTAGATCTCGCCGATGCCAGGGGAGCGGTAGAGGGCCGAAAGCGAGCGGTTGACGGCGAGGCGGAAGCTCGGGTCGTGGCGCATCATCAGCGCGTAGGGTTCCATGGAGGCGTCTTCGTCCACCAGCGAAAGGGCGCTCAGATCCCTGGCCTTGCGGGCGACGCCGATGAGGATCAGGCGGTCGTTGGCGTAGGCGTCGAAATGGCCGGCCTCAACAGCGGCCAGACCTTCGAGTTCGTTCTTGACGGTGACCACGGTGGCGGTGATGGCGCGCTGGGCGAAGGCCTGGCGGAGGGCGGCCTCGGTGGTGGTGCCCGCGGTGACGGCCACCGTGCCGTTGGCCAGGTCGGCGATGCGGCGTACGTTGCGGTCGTTGCGGACCAGCAGGCCGGTGCCATCCACGAAGATCAGGTTGGAGAAATCAACGGACGCCTGGCGGGACAGGGTGGCGCTGGTGGTGCCGCACTCGAGATCGACCTTGCCGCTGGTCACCTGATCGATGCGGTCGGCGGAGGTGACGGGCACCCACTTCACCTGCAGCCTGGGCAGCTGGAGGGTTTCCTTGATGCTGTCGGCGACGCCCAGGCACAGGTCGACCGAGTAGCCGTCGGGCCGGCCTTCCGCATTGACGAAGGAGAAGGGGGCGGATTCGGCCCGGTGACCGAGGGCGATCACGCCGGTGTCGCGGATTTTCTTGAGGGTGCCGGTGAGTTCGGGGCTTTGCGCCGAGGCGCCGGGGGCGATGCCGGAGAGGAACAGGCCGCCGATCAGGGCAAGGGTGGGGGCAAGACGGAAACAGGAGGCAGCGCGACGCATGGGGGAAGTCTCCACAGGACGAGTAGGGGCACTGGCATTCTATCGTCAAATGGGACTGTCATAGTCGTCCGGGCTGGACGTCTGGCGGGGGCGTGCCGCTGATCAGTGGGCCGAACTGAGGCTGAGGAAGATGCGGTCCTGCTCTTCCGGCGAGAGGAAGTAGGGGTAGAGCGTGCGCACACCGGGGTCGCCGGTGCCGCCGTACAGGGCGATCTGCTCGTCCATGTGGGCGAGCTCCAGATGGAGCAGCACAGCCGGGGCGTTGACCCGCGGGCAGATGCGTTCCTCGCCGATGTAGCTGAAGCCGATCATGCGCTGGTAAAACCCGGCGTGGCGGGGATGGACTTCGATGACCACGTCGGTGACGCCGTGGATCAGGCGGCCGTGGATGTAGACCAGATGGAGCAGGGCGCCCAGCACTTCCTTGGCGTTGTGACGGGTGTCCATCGCCAGGCGGGTGAGCTCGCACAGGCGGGCGCCGCGGCTGCGCAGGCGATCGAGTTCTTCGGGGTAGAGCGCGTCGGCGAGGATGCCGTCGCGGCCATCGAGGCCCAGGGTGACGGTGCCGAAGATCTCGTGTTCGTCGGATGCCACCAGGGTGATGCGGTCGGGTCGGGTGGCGTGGAGGTCGGTGTCGACGGGCGCGAGGCCGCGCCATTCGTACATGCGTTCGATCAGCAGGCGTACCGCGTGATCGTGCCGATGCGGGTCCGCGCACTCGACCGTGTAGGTGGTCGTCCGGTTGGTACCGAACTCGGGAAATTCGAGTTCCTCCGGACGAAAAGGGGACGCGCGGACGCTGGTGTTCATCGGATGCATGATGCCTTCCACATCCGTGAAACCATGTGCGAAATATCTCACACGAATTTTAAAGTATGACAACTACCCGCTTAATGTGCACGCACCGAGGAACTAGTTCTCGGCGCAGTCATGCGACGAACTGCAGCTGGGCGAGTCGGGCGTATAGCCCATCCTGGGCGACGAGCTCGGCGTGGCTGCCTTGCTGGACGATGCGCCCTCCGTCGAGCACGATGATCCGGTCGGCCTTCTGGACGGTGGCCAGCCGGTGGGCGATGACGAGCGTGGTGCGGCGGCGCATCAGGCCGTCGAGGGCGGTCTGGACCATGCGCTCGCTTTCGGCGTCGAGGGCCGAAGTGGCTTCGTCGAGGAGCAGCACCGGCCGATCGGCGAGGATCGCCCGGGCGATGGCGATGCGCTGGCGCTGGCCGCCAGAAAGGCGCACGCCGCGTTCTCCCAGATCGGTGTCGTAGCCTTCGGGCAGGCGGGTGATGAACTCGTCGGCGAAGGCCGCGGCGCAGGCGGCGCGCACCTCGTCGAGGCTGGCGTCGGGGCGCGCGTAGCGCACGTTGTCGGCCACGCTGGTGGCGAAGATCACCGCATCCTGGGGCACCAGCGCGATGCGTTGGCGGATGGCGAGCGGGTCGGCAGCGGTGAGATCGACACCGTCCAGCACTACCCGGCCGGCCTGGGGATCGTAGAAGCGCAGCAGCAGCTGGAAAACCGTGCTCTTGCCGGAGCCGGACGGGCCGACGAGGGCGACCGTCTCGCCCGGTGCGATGGTGAGGGTGAAGTCGTCCAGCGCCGGGGTGTCGGGCCGGCTGGGGTAGAAGAAGCGGACGTGCTCGAAGGCCAGATCGCCCCGGGATGGCTCGGGCAGGGGCTGGGGCCGGGCCGGGGCGAGGATGGCCGGCGTGGCGCCCAGGATGTCCATCAGCCGCTCGGTGGCGCCGGAGGCCCGCTGCAGGTCGCCCCACACCTCCGACAGCGCGCCGACGCTGCCGGCCACCAGCGCCGCATAGAACACGAAGGCCGACAGCTCGCCCGCCGAGAGCCGGCCCGCAAGCACGTCGTGGCCGCCTACCCACAGGATGAAGGCCACCGCGCCGAACACCAGCAACATCACCGCGGCCACCAGCCGGGCCCGGTTGGCGACGCGGTCGCGGGCGGTGTCGAAGCTGGATTCCACCAGCCGGCCAAAGTCGCGGCGGTCGGCGTCCTCGTGGCCATAGGCCTGGACGATGCGGATCTCGTGGATGGTTTCGTCGATGCGGTTGCCCAGCTCGGCCACGCGATCCTGGCTCTCGCGGGCCAGGCTGCGCACCCGCCGGCCGTACAGGATGATCGGCACCACCACCAGCGGCACTCCGCCCACGGTGAGCAAACTGAGTTTGAGGCTGGTGGTGAACAGCATCACCAGCCCGCCGATGAGCAGCAGCGCGTTGCGTAGCGCAATGGAGAGGCTGGAGCCGATGACGTTTTCGAGCTGGGTAGTGTCGGCGGTGAGACGCGAGATCACCTCGCCGGTGCGCCCGGCCTCGAACCACGCCGGTGGCAGGGTGAGCAGATGATCGAAGATCCGCCGGCGGATGTCGGCCGTGACCCGCTCGCCCAGCCACGACACGTTGTAGAAGCGCAGGTAGGTGGCGCCAGCGAGGAGCACGATCAGTCCACCCATGGTGGCGAGGGTGCGGTCGAGCCAGGCTGGGTCGCCCGCCGAGAAGCCCTTGTCGATCACCGCCCGCAGGCCCTGGCCGACGGCCAGCATGGTGCCGGCGGCGATCACCAGGGCGATGGCGGCGATGAAGACACGACGACGGTAGGGGGAGAGCAGCTGGACGAGGATGCGGAACATGAAGGAGGCGGCGAAACGAACGGTGATGCGCAGTATGACGGAGGGACGGTAAGCTATGGCGCTCGTCTTCCGGAATCCTCAATCCATGCTGTCTTCTTCACCGCTTACCGCCGGGGTCACGCTCCTGATCGCCTTGTTGATGTTTGGCACCTGCTTTGCCGTGGGCAAGGGGCGTCACCGCTACGGCGTGGCCGCGCCGGCCGTCACCGGCCATCCGGTGTTCGAGCGCCTTTACCGGGTGCAGATGAACACCCTCGAATGGGCCGCGATGACCTTGCCCTGCCTGTGGATCTGCGCCGCCTACGTGAGCGACGCTACCTCGGCGGCGCTGGGGGGCGTGTGGCTCGTGGGCCGGGTGTGGTACGCCGTAGGCTACGCGAAGGCGCCCGGGCTGCGGGCGAAAGGCTTTACCGTGGCGGCGCTGGCCTTCGGGGGGCTGGGGCTCCTCGCCGCTGGCGGGGTGATCGCGCAACTGATGGGGGCCAAATGATGAAGCGGACTTACGTGATGCTGGCCGCTACGCTGGCTGCTTCCGGCGCGCTGGCCGCGCCACCCCTGCCGGCACTGCGGGCGGACGGATCGGCGGTGACCGTCTCGGGCATCTCGTCCGGCGGCTACATGGCGGGGCAGTTTCAGGTGGCGTATTCGAAGCTCGTGCGGGGTGTCGGCATCCTCGCCGCCGGGCCGTACGACTGCGCCGACGGCAGCGTCATCCGGGCCTTGACGGCCTGCATGGCGCCCACCCGCTGGACGCCGCCGCCCAAGCCCGCCGACATCAAGCCGCGGATCGAATCCCGTGCACGGCTCGATCTCATCGATCCGCCCTCGGCGCTGGCTGACGACAAGGTGTGGGTGCTCACCGGCAGTGCCGACCACACCGTCGAGCGCCCGGTGGTCGATGCGCTGATGGGCTTCTACCAGCAGTGGGTGCCGGCCGCCTCCACGCGGCTGGTGACGCTGCCCGGTGCGGGGCACGCGATGATCTCGGTGGCCGATGGCAAGGCCAACGCCTGCGATACCTCCGAACCACCCTTCATCAACCGCTGTGGCGATTTTGATGCGCCCGGCGAGCTCCTTGGTTTCCTGCTCGGCGGGCTCAACCCGAAGGTGGTGCCGGAGCCCGGCAACCTCGTCAGCTTTGACCAGCGGCCCTTCATCGGCGGCGCACCCATCGATATCAGCATGGCGGACGAGGGCTTCGCGTATGTGCCGGCCGCCTGCCGCGCGGGCGGCTGCCGGGTGCATGTGGCGTTTCATGGCTGCCGGCAGGGCGTGGATGCGCTGGGCCGGCGCTTTGCCGAAGGGGCCGGCTACAACGCCTGGGCCGAATCGAACCGGCTGGTGATCCTCTATCCGCAGGTGGTGGCCCGGAGCGGCTGGGCGTCGGGATCAATGCGCTGGGTGTACAACCCGAAGGGCTGCTGGGACTGGTGGGGCTACAGCGCGGTGGATTACGCCACCCGCAACGGGCCGCAGATGGTGGCGGTGCGCAAGATGATTTCCAGGCTGGCCGACGCGCCAGCCCGGTGAACGAAAAAATCCGGCCAAGGCCGGATTTTTTGTGGGCGGGCCGGAAGGCTCACTTCTCGACGAAGGCCCGTTCGATGACGTAGTCGGCCGGCGCGCCGATGTGCGGCGAGATCTTGAAGCCGCGGGCGTCGAGCATCTTGCAGCAGTCGTCGAGCATGGCCGGGCTGCCGCAGATCATGGCGCGGTCGAGGGCCGGATCGATGGGGGGAAGGCCGGTGTCTTCGAACAGCTTGCCGGTTTCGATGACCTCGGTGACGCGGCCCTGGTTGCGGAACTCCTCGCGGGTCACGGTGGGGTAATACACCAGCTTCTCCCGCACGGCGTCGCCGAAGAACTCGTTCTTGGGCAGCTCCTGCTCGATGAACTCGCTGTAGGCAAGCTCCGACACATAGCGCACGCCATGCAGCAGCACGACCTTCTCGAAGCGCTCGTAGGTTTCCGGGTCCTGGATCACGCTCATGAACGGGGCGAGGCCGGTGCCGGTGGAGAACAGGTACAGGTTGCGGCCGGGCAGCAGATCGTGGAGCACCAGGGTGCCGGTGGGCTTCTTGCTCACCACGATCGGATCGCCCGGCTGCAGGTGCTGCAGGCGCGAGGTGAGCGGGCCGTTGGGCACCTTAATGCTGAAGAACTCCAGGTGCTCTTCGTAGTTGGGGCTGGCGATGCTGTAGGCGCGGGTGAGGGGGCGGCCGTCCACTTCCAGGCCGATCATCACGAACTGGCCGTTCTCGAAGCGCAGGCCAGTGTCGCGGGTGACCTTGAAGCTGAACAGGGATTCGTTCCAGTGACGGACTTCGAGGACGGTTTGGGTGCTCAGCTTGCTCATGATTGCGCCTGAAACGGATGTTGTGATGCAGCAATTTTAGTGAGTGGCACAAATCTGTAAAATGGTTTGTATTGATATATTTATTCGATTTTATAGATATATGAAGTACACCCTTCGCCAACTGGAAATCTTCGTGGCCGTCGCCCGGCACCAGAGCGTCTCTCGCGCCGCGGACGAGCTCGCCCTGTCCCAGTCGGCCACCAGCACGGCCCTGGGCGAGCTGGAACGCCAGTTCGACACCCAGCTCTTCGACCGCATCGGCAAGGCCCTGCGTCTCAACGAACTGGGCAAGACGCTGCTGCCCCACGCGGCGCAGCTCATCGGCCACGCCGAGGAGATCGAGACCCTGCTGGCCCGCAAGATGGATTTCGGGCCGATCCAGATCGGTGCCACGCTCACCATCGGCAACTACCTCGCCACCCTGATCGCCGCGGATTTCCTGCGCCGGCACCCGAGCGCGCGGGTGAAACTGTCGGTGCACAACTCCGCGACGATCATTCATCAGGTGGCCCACTACGAGCTCGACCTGGGGCTGATCGAGGGTAGCTGCCGACACCCTGATCTGATCGTCGAGCCTTGGGTGGACGACGAGCTGGTGGTGTTCTGCGCGCCGGGCCATCCCCTGGCCCGGGCCGGGAAGGTGGGCGTGGATGAACTGCTGACCCAGGACCTGATCCTGCGCGAGGTGGGCTCGGGCACCCGGGAGACTTTCGACCAGGCCCTGCGGCATGTGGGCGGGCCGCTCAAGGTGCGGCTGGAGCTGGAGCACACCGAGGCCATCAAGCGGGCGGTGGAGAGCGGCCTGGGCATTGGCTGCATCTCGCGGCTGGCGCTGCGGGAGGCTTTCCGGCGGGGCAGCCTGGTGCCACTGGCAACCCCGGAGCTGGATCTGCGCCGGCAGTTCCAGTTCGTAATTCATCAGCGCAAGTATGTGACGGCCGGGATGAGCGAGTTCATCGCCCTGTGCCGTCAGATGACCGCCGGCGTCACCCGCAGCGACCTGATCCAGCTCCCCTTCATCCCCTGAATAACCCACAACAGGCGTGGGCAAGGCTGTGGACAAACTGTGGGGGCCGCTGTCATCTGCCGGACACAAAAGGGTTTTTTACGCTTGCTTAAAAATAGGTCAATTCTGTTCAAACCGAATTTTAGATAGTTTCAATCTATTCACAAAAATCCGGGGACAAGCTGTGGATAAGCTGTGCGGCAGTGCAGCAAGTCGATGATCGGAAAGGATAATGGGTCGCTGCCTCAATTTGGTGCAGGGTGTTTTGAGGTCGATTTAGTGGGTAGTTTTCCCCAGCGGAGGTGGGCAAGGGTGTGGACAAACTGTGGGGGCAGGTGGCAACACCTTCTGCCGAAAGGGAATTGTGCCATTGCCTAAATTTTAGGCAGCCTTCGTCGGGCCGGGTGTGGCGGTGGCGGGTAGAATCGGCGCCTTCCGTCAATCTGCATGAAGCGCCCCGATGAATTCCGCCGTCCGCTACACGATCCAGGCTGTCCAGCCGGCTGCCCATCTGTTCGAAGTCACGCTGCACCTCGACGCGCCGGATCCGGCCGGGCAGGTGTTCAGCCTGCCGGCGTGGATTCCCGGCAGTTACATGATCCGGGAGTTCGCGAAGAACGTCGTCAGCCTGACTGCCCAGCGCGGCGACACGCCGCTTGTGGTGACGCGGCCCGACAAGCACACCTGGCGCCTCCCCGCCGGCCTGAGCGGCCCGGTGACGCTGCGCTACACCGTTTATGCGTGGGATCTGTCGGTGCGTACCGCGCATCTGGACCAGACCCACGGCTTCTTCAACGGCACCAGCGTCTTCCTGTGCGCTCACGGCTTCGAGGATGCAGCCCATCAGGTGGACATCCTGCCGCCTGCTGGCCTTGAAGATACTGGTTGGCGCGTGGCCACCAGCCTGCCGGAGGCTGGCGCCGAGCGCTACGGCTTTGGCCGCTATCAGGCTGAAAGCTACGACGCGCTGATCGACCATCCGGTGGAGATGGGCACCTTCTCACTGGCGGAGTTCGACGCCTGCGGTGTGCCCCACGCGGTGGCGATCACCGGCCGCCACGATTGCGACCTGACGCGCCTGGTGGAAGACCTGAAGCCTGTGTGCGAAGCGCAGATCCGCCTGTTTGGCGAGCCGGCGCCGATGGACCGTTACGTCTTTCTGGTGATGGCGGTGGGGGACGGCTATGGCGGCCTCGAGCACCGGGCGTCCACCGCGCTGCTGTGCAGCCGGGCCGATCTGCCCCACGCGGGCATGGAAGCGCCGACGGAAGGCTATCGCCAGTTCCTCGGCCTGTGCAGCCACGAGTATTTCCACACCTGGAACGTCAAGCGCATCAAGCCCGCGGCCTTCGTGCCCTACGATCTCTCGCGTGAGAACTACACGCGGCTGCTGTGGGCCTTCGAGGGTTTCACGTCTTACTACGACGACCTGATGCTGGTGCGCACCGGACGCATCACTCGGGCGGATTACCTCACCCTGCTGGGCAAGACCATCAGCCAGGTGCACAAGGGTAGCGGCCGGCGCAAGCAGAGCGTTGCCGAGTCGTCCTTCGAGGCGTGGACCAAGTATTACCGCCAGGACGAGAACAGCCCCAACGCCATCGTCAGCTATTACACCAAGGGCGCGCTGGTGGGCCTGCTGCTGGATCTCAATCTGCGGGCCGATAGCCAGGGTCGCACAAGCCTCGACGACCTGATGCGGGCCCTGTGGCAGCGCCACGGCCAGACGGGCGTGGGCGTGGCCGAGGACGGGCTGTTCGCCCTGGCCGCCGAGCTGGGTGGTGCTGCGTTGGGCGACTGGCTGCGGGAGATCGTCGACGGCACCGGCGAGCTGCCGCTGGAGGCGTGGCTCAAGCGCGTTGGTGTTGATCTGGCCTGGGAGGCGCCCAGCGAGGCGCCGGGCATCGGCGTGCGCACCACCGCAGATGGCGACGCGCTGAAGATCGCCAACGTGTTCGACGGTGCTCCGGCCCAAGGCGCGGGGCTGTCGGCGGGCGACGTGCTGGTGGCGCTGGACGGGCTGAAGGTGACGTCTGGCAATTTCGACAAGCTGCTGGCCCGGCGCATGGCCGGCGAGCGGGTGGCGATCCATGTCTTTCGCCGGGACGAGCTGATGCGTTTTGAAGTGGAACTGCGCGCCGCGCCGGCCGATGTGGCGAAGCTGGTTCTGGCCGACGACGCGCCGGCTTCGGTGATGGCGCTGCGGGAAGGCTGGCTGGCCGGCTAATCCTGCGTTGCGCCCTGCGACGCGTAGTGCAGGTAGAACCCGAACAGCACCGACGCAGCCACGGTGCTGAGCACCGCCGCCTGCCAGAAGCCCGCTACGCCCTGGGGCGGCAAAAGGCTGCCCAGCCCGTGGAAGCTCAGCCAGTTGCCACCGGCGAGGCCGATGCCCCAGAAACACAGGGTGTGGATCAGCATCGGCCCGAAGGTGATCTTGTAGCCGCGCAGGGCGTGGGCGGCGACCGTCTGGATGGCGTCGAAGAACTGGTAGAGGCAGATGTAGATCACCAGCGACACGGCGAGCTCGCGCACTGCCGGGTCGGTGGTGTAGGCGGCCATCACGGGCTCGCGAACGAACCACACGCCAATGCTCACCAGCGTCGATAGCCCGGTGGCGAACACGATGCCGGCCCGGGCTGCGCGCCGTGCGCCGGTGCCGTCGTGCCCGCCCAGCGCCTGGCCGACCAGCACCAGGGTGGCGATGGCGATGGCCAGGGGCAGCATGTAGATCAGCGCCGACAGATTGCCGACGATCCGGTGACCGGCCACCACCGTGGCGCCCAGCCGGGCCACCAGCAGGGCGATGAGCGTGAACGAGGTGATCTCGACAAAGCTCGAGAAGCCCATTGGCAGCCCCAGCCGCAGGAGTTCGCCAAGCTGGGCGGCCCGGGGCGGCTGCCAGCGGGAGAACAGGTGGTAGGGCTGATAGGCGGGCGTGCGCTGGACGTGGATCAGCGCTGAGACCACGGCCAGCCAGCAGATGCAGGCACTCGACACCGCGCAGCCGACACCACCCATTGCTGGCAGGCCCAGGTGGCCGTTGATGAGTGCCCACGACAGGGGAATGTGCACCGCCGTGGTGGTGAGGCTGATGAACATCAGCACCCGGGTGCGCCCGAGGGCGTTGGTGAAAGCGTAAAAGGTGCGGTACAGGAAAGCCGCCGGCAATCCCCAGGCGATGGTGGCGAGGTAATCCCGGGCGCGGGTGTTCACCTCCGGGCTCACGTCGGCGAGCTGCATCAGCCAGTCCGGGTGGCGCAGGAAGAGCATCGCCGGCACCGACAGGGCCAGGGCGAGCCAGAAGCCCTGCTGCACGGCGGGCCCGATCTCGTCGTTGCGACCCGCGCCCACGTGATGGGCCACGGTGGGCGCCACCGCCTGCAGAATGCCCACCATCAGCATCACCACCGAGATGTAGATGCCGCTGCCCACCGCCACGGCGGCGAGGTCGGTGGTGCCGTAGCGGCCCGTGAGTACGGTGTCGCTGACCATCTGGGTCATCGACGAGAGCTGGGCGATCAGCACCGGCCAGGCGAGGGCGGCGATGCGCTGGAAGAGGGCGACGGGGGATTTCATGGGCGGCGTAGTGTAGCGCGGTGGGGCGGGGTGTTTCAGGCGAAGTAGCCGTGCAGGAACCACCCGTGGGGCGGCCGCCGATCCCGGAAGACCCACACCAGGCTGCGGTCGCGGCGGCGGGCCACGTAGTAGTCGCGGGCGATCTCGGCGTCGTCGCCATCCCACCAGCCGGATTCGATGCGTTCGGGGCCTGCGAGGAGGTTTTCGGGCGCTGGCTGTTGGATGGGGCGCGGCTCGGCCAGCAGCCACAGGGGGCGCGGTGCGGCAGGCAGGGCGTCGGGCGCTGTGGTTGCGCGTGGCCGGGCAAGAGGATCGACCCGTCGCCAGGCGAGCTCCGGCCGGTGGTCGGGGTGGGTGGCGAGGCAGCGCACGGCGTCGTTGCCGAGGCGCGCGCGCAGGGTGGCGACGAGGAGGTCGGGGTCGCCGTCTTCGCCGGCTTTGGCATCGAACAGATCGCTGCGGGGCGGGGCGATGGGGCGCGGTGCGTCGGCCTCGATGCGTACGGTGTCCACCGGTGCGGGCAGGGCCTGGCGGCTCAGATGCTCACGGGCCAGCAGCTGGCAGCGGGCCATGTCGCGGGTAAGGGTGCCGAGCACGATGTCGAGCCGGGCCTCCCGCGCGAGGCCCCGATGAGCGCTGGTGAGGGCTTCGAATTCCAGCACCAGGGAGAAACGCTCTAGCCCGGCCTGACGTCCGTCCAGCCATCCGCCCAGCCCACCGAGCAGGCGGCGTACGGCGAAGAGCAGGGTATCCACCTGATCGCTGGGCGCTGGCAGGGGCAGGCTGGCGGTGTAGTGTTCCGGTGCGACATACCACCGACGCGGGTCGGGTGTGGCGCCGTAGGCGCGATCGAGCAGATCGGTGATCGCCTGGGCCTGACGCCGGGCGAGTCCGCTGCGGGGCAGGCAGCGGACATCACCCAGGCAGCGGGCGCCGATGCCGGTGAGGAGTTCGAGGGTGTCCGCGCCGAGGCCGGGCTCGTCGGCCAGGGTGCCGAGGGGCAGGGCGTCGAGGGTTTCCGGCAACTTTGCGGGGTCGGTGATCTGGCTGCCCGGGGCGCAGCGGGCCAGCCAGCGGGCAGCCAGCGGGGTTGGTGCTACGGCGAGCCGGGCGGTGAAGCCCAGCTCGGTCAGGCCGTCGGCGATGGCTGCGCAGGCAGGGTCGAGCCCGCCGAAGAGACGCAGACTGGCGCGGATCTCGAGTTGCAGGGTGGCGGGCGGATCAAGGCTGACTGACGAGGTGAAGCGCCCGGCCCAGCCCGCGATCTCTGCAAGGGCGGCGGTTTCCCGGGCGATATCCCGATCAATCAGTGTCAGGCTGGGCAGGAGCGCCAGGGCGCTGGCGCGTTTGAGCCCGGCTTCGATTCCGCAGGCCCGGGCGGCAGGCGTTGCTGCCAGTACGCGCTGGCGCGGACGGGGGCTGAGAACCGCCAGTGGCCCGGCTTCAGCCTGCCCCCGTGCGAAGACCTGCAGGGGCAGATCGGGCAGGTAGAGGGCGCACCAGAGCATGGATGACGGCATGACCGGAAGGCTGGGTGGATTGGGGCGATGGCGCCGGCCTGACGGGCAGTCGGGGCAGATCAATGGCGACCGGGCCGGCCAGTTGTGGGCCGCGGCGCTTGAGCACGCGCACGTCCACCCCGCCATCCCGTGCCGTAAGCGCAAGACGCAGCACTGCTGGCGATGGTTGGCCCGCCACTGTGGCAGGCCGTATCAGGATGAGTGTCGTGGCGCTTTCTTCAGCAGCCAGCTGAAGTCGGCGAAGGGCGCCGTTGTCGGCCTCGGCCAGCCACATCACGACGGCTGCGCAGCTATGGGAGTTGAGCGACTGGCGGGCCGCCCAGCGGGCATGGGCGGGGCTTTCGGCATCAACGAGGAGCAGCCGCTCGAGGGGAATGCCCGCGCTAGAGAGGGCCGGCGCATAAAGCTGGCCTGGCGGCGCAATGCAGACGGCCCAGCGCCTTTCGGGCACCCGCTGGAGCAGGGGCAGGATCAGTCCGAGCTCACCGACACCGGTATGGGGAACGAGGATCTCGGTGAGTGCGCCGACCGGCCAGCCCTTGCCGGGCAGCACGGCATCCAGGGCGGCATGGCCGGTGGCAATGCCGGGCGCTGCCGAGGCAACCTGATCGCCACGCCACACAAGATGCTGCAACGCGTCTGGGGAACGAAGGACAGAAACAGCCGGAGGCGCCATGGCAATAAATGAACTAGGCTGTTATTGAACGCTTCATGCCTTGCGCGCCAGGTGCCGCTGCGCGGTTGCCTGCCGATTGCAGGGCAGGGCAACCGTTTGTGCTGACGAGGATCAGAGGCTGTCGTTGCGGATCAGACCGACCGCGAGGCCTTCGATTTCCAGCGGCTCGTTGCGGGTGTCGACAATGATGGGTTCAAAGTCGGGGTTGGCCGGCAGGAGTTCGACGATCGGCCCCTTGCGGGACAGGCGTTTCACGGTGACGTCGTCTTCCATGCGGGCCACGATGATCTGGCCGTCCCGGGCTTCGGTGGTGCGGTGGACGGCGAGCAGATCGCCGTCGAGGATGCCGGCGTCGCGCATGCTCTGGCCGCGAACCTGGAGCAGGTAGTCGGCTCGGGGCGAGAACATGTTGGGGTCAACATGGAAGCGGCGCTGGATGTGCTCGGCGGCAAGAATCGGGCTACCTGCAGCTACCCGCCCGACGAGGGGCAGGCCGAGGGATTCGACGAGACGGATGCCCCGGGCACGGCCTTCTTCCAGCGAGATGACACCCTTGCTGGCGAGAGCGCGCAGATGGGTTTCGGCAGCGTTGGGGGATTTGAAGCCAAACGCAGTACAGATTTCCGCCCGCGTGGGCGGGCGACCTTCGTGCTCGACGGTATCGCGAATGAGTTGAAGGATTTCTTGCTGACGGGCGGTGAGTTGTTCGGACACGGCATACTCCTGAAGTCTTATGTAATTATATACAGCGTTTTGCGCATGACAAGCTGTAGATGGGCTTTCCGGGGGGGCTCTGCTCGTGATAAACATCAAAATCTGAAGACAAAGCGCTTGAGGCCGGGGCGCCAATGGACTATTCATTCAAGGGTGCCCGTCGCGCGCCAATAGCCTGACGAGGCATCATAAGCAAAGACAAGAAGAACTGAGAACAGCACGTGTCCGAATCGCCTAATCAGCAGGGCTCCGCTTGCCGGGCCCTCAGCCCCCAGAGGAGATTTTCATGCTTGTCAGCCCTCAACACGCTTCGGGTAGAGTTCTCAAGGCGGCTCGGTTAGAATCCCCCGCCGAAGCGGTAGCCCCGACCGAAGGTCAGCCTGCACCGCTCTTTTCCCTGCCCGATGCCGACATGGAAATGTTCGATCTGGCGTCGGTGCTGGGCACCCACCACGTTGTGCTGTATTTCTACCCCCGTGACAACACGCCCGGCTGCACTCGTCAGGCGATCGATTTCAGTGATCACGATGCCGATTTCGCGAAGGAAAAATGTATCGTGATCGGCATCAGCCCCGATGACTGCCTCACCCACGCTGATTTTCGCGACCAGCATGGCCTGTCGGTCGAGCTCTTGTCCGACGAAGATGGCGACGTGTGCAGGCTTTACGGTGTGTGGCAGTCGGCGGTGGTGGATGGCGTCATGAAACGCAGCGTGCGTCGTTCGACCTTCATCATTTCCAGTGATGGCGTGCTCCGCCATGTGCTGCACGATGTGAATCCCCGTGGCCACGCGGCCGAAGTCTTTCAGCTGGTAAAGCAACTCAACTCAAGGAATGTAAATGGAAATCGCCAAGAACACGGTCGTCACGCTTGATTACTCGGTCAAGGACCCGGATGGCAACATGATCGACGACGGTCACCACCCGCTGGTGTACCTCCATGGCGGTTACGACGGCATCTTCGCCGTGATCGAGGAAGCGCTCCACGGCAAGCAGGTCGGCGAGAAGCTGACCATCAAGCTGGCACCGGAAGATGCGTTTGGTGAGTTCGACGAAGAGCTGGTGCTGGTGGAAGACGCCTCCCTGTTCCCGGACAACATCGAAGTGGGCATGTCTTTTGAGCGCGTTGGCGACAACGACGACGAGGAAATGGTCTACCGCATCACCGACATCGCCGACGGCAAGGTGGTTGTCGATGGCAACCATCCTCTTGCCGGTACCGCGCTGATTTTCGACATCACCGTGAAGAGCGTGCGCGCCGCCAGCGCCGAAGAAATCGGCCACGGCCATGTGCATGGCGAAGGTGGTCATCACCACTGATCTCATGTCGGCTGAGGGGTGCGAAGGTGCCCGGGTTCTCGGCCGGTTCATGGATTCGAGCGGACCGCCTGGCGGTCCGTTTTCTTTGGGATGTGCAGACTCCAAATGGAAGCTCAAAGCTTGCTGAAGGTCGAGCAGTTACGGGTTGAACTCGGGCCGAGGGACAAACCTCTGCGTCCGGTGGATGGCATCAGCTTCGAGGTGTCGGCGGGACGCACGCTGGCGCTGGTGGGCGAATCGGGCTGCGGCAAGTCGATGACGGCGCTTGCCTGCATGGGGCTGTTGCCCGCCGGCGGACGGATCACCGCCGGGTCGATCGTGCTGGGCGACGAGGCCCTGCACACCATGCCCGAGACGCAGATGCGCGATGTGCGCGGCAACCGGCTGGCCATGATCTTCCAGGAGCCGGCTACCAGCCTCAATCCGGTGATGACCGTCGGCGACCAGATCGGCGAGGTGCTCGTCCGCCATCGGGGGCTGCATGGCCGTCCGGCCTGGGATGAAGCCGAACGGCTGCTCACGGCCGTCGGCATCCCCGATCCCGCGCGTCGTCTGGGGGAGTACCCGTTCCAGCTCTCTGGCGGCATGAAGCAGCGGGTGATGATCGCCATCGCCCTGGCCGGCGATCCAAAGGTGCTGATCGCCGATGAGCCGACCACGGCCCTCGATGTGACGATCCAGGCCCAGGTGCTCGATCTGCTGGCAGAGCTGCAGGCAAGCCGCGGCATGGGCATGCTGCTGATCACTCACGATCTGGGCGTGGTCTCGCGGATGGCCCATCGGGTTGGCGTGATGTACGCTGGCGAGCTCGTCGAGACGGGGCCGCGGGAAGTCTTCTTCAGCGAACCGCTGCACCCCTATTCACGCAAGCTGTTCGCCGCGCTCCCCACGTCGGAGCAGCGGGGCAGGGCGCTGGAGACGCTGGTCGGGCAGGTTCCCAGGTTGGGCGAGCGTCACCCGGGTTGCCGCTTTGCCGATCGTTGCCCGCAGGTCCATGAACGTTGTCGACGTGTGGCGCCCGCCATGCACGGCGTGGGCGAGCAGGCGGTGCGCTGCCATCTATATGATCCGGTCGAAAAGATGGGCTGGGTCGAATCGCCCCGTCAGCCCGATGCGGTGCTCACCCGTCACGCGAGTGAGGGCAAGGCGCTCGAGGTGGATGCGCTACAGGTTCACTTCCCGGTGCGGAAGGGGTTGTTTCGGCGCGTGGTGGGTTACGTCAAGGCGGTGGACGGCGTTTCGCTCGACGTGCCCGCCGGAGAGACGCTGGCGCTGGTCGGCGAATCCGGTTGCGGCAAGACCACGGCCGGCAAGGCGCTGCTCAAGCTGGTGCCATCCAGTGGCGGCAGTGCCCATTATGGCGAGCACGATCTTCTGGCCTTGTCGCCGCGCCAGTGGCAGCCACTGCGGCGCGATCTGCAGATGATCTTCCAGGATCCTTTTGCGTCGCTCAATCCGCGCATGCGCGTGGGCGATATTCTTGAAGAAGGGATGCTGACGCTGGGTGTCGAACCTGATATGTCGGCCCGATCTGCTCGTATCGACGGGCTGCTGCGTCGGGTCGGGCTCGATTCGGCCATGCGCCATCGTTTTCCCCACGAGTTCTCCGGTGGCCAGCGTCAGCGCATCGCCATCGCCCGGGCGCTGGCGGTGTCGCCGAAGCTGATCGTCTGCGACGAACCCACAAGTGCGTTGGATGTGTCGGTGCAGGCGCAGATCCTCAACCTGCTGCGTGAACTGCAGGCCGAGTATGGGCTGTCGTATCTGTTCATCACCCACAACCTGGCTGTCGTGGATTACCTCGCGCACCATGTGGCGGTGATGTACCTGGGCAGGATTGTCGAGCGAGGGCGTGTCGAGGAGGTGCTGCGCGATCCGCGTCATCCTTACACCCGGATGCTCCTTGATGCCGTGCCCAGGATTGAGACTGCCGGGCTTTCCAAGCGGGCGGGCGCCAAGGGGGACATGCCATCGCCGCTCAATCCGCCAAAGGGTTGCCACTTTCATCCCCGGTGCGCTGTTGCGAACGACGCATGTCGAACGAGCTACCCGGACGAAGTTTCGGTTTCGGCGACCCGCGTGGTGCGTTGTCACCTGGTATCCAGAGATGGGTGACGCCAAGGTGCAGACATCAACGCAAGTTTGCGCGGGTGTCGTTGGTTTGAATTAATTTCGCCAAACCTCTTGACGTCTTCTGATAGTTCTTTATAATTCGGCCCTCTTCGCAGCGCAGTTGTTCAGCGCGGTGTTGAGGGGGATGGCCCGGAGGTGTTGGGTTGTTCTGGCGCAGTCAGGTGTTTGCAGCGAAGTTTAAAAAGATTTCGCGAAATGCTTGACGGGGCTAAAAAGCTCTGTATAATGCGCACCTCTTCGCTGCAGCGCGCAGCGGTTCTTTAAAAATTCGAACAACCGATAGGTGTGGGTACTCGGTTTCGAGGCGGTGTTCTGGTTTATACCAGAGTGCCACAAGAAATTGAAGTATCTGCAGAAACGTCAGGTTTCTGGAGTTTTTGGATTGAACTTAAGAGTTTGATCCTGGCTCAGATTGAACGCTGGCGGCATGCTTTACACATGCAAGTCGAACGGTAACAGGGAGCTTGCTCCGCTGACGAGTGGCGAACGGGTGAGTAATGCATCGGAACGTACCCAGTCGTGGGGGATAACGTAGCGAAAGTTACGCTAATACCGCATACGTCCTGAGGGAGAAAGCGGGGGACCGAAAGGCCTCGCGCGATTGGAGCGGCCGATGTCGGATTAGCTAGTTGGTAGGGTAAAGGCCTACCAAGGCGACGATCCGTAGCGGGTCTGAGAGGATGATCCGCCACACTGGGACTGAGACACGGCCCAGACTCCTACGGGAGGCAGCAGTGGGGAA
>ERZ650311.215-NODE-215-length-40200-cov-6.776759_pt1 | contig 40200 bp, 48 predicted proteins | sample MGYA00376247_ERZ650311 | MGnify/ENA primary metagenome ERZ650311 (study PRJEB26733, sample SAMN07839324) | wastewater metagenome | biome: small river; feature: stream; material: water | place: USA: North Carolina | collected 2016-07-28 ...
GGGCCGCGAACTACTTCGGCGCTCTGCCGATCGATCGCCGTCCACGGGTCACGATCGGAACGGCAACGATCACGGTCGGTCCCTTCGCGCTGCGCACGTCCGGTGGAATCGTGCAGACCACGACCAACACGGCGATCGACAGCGCCCAGATCGAGGGCGGCGGCGGGTTCTCGTCGAATACGTGGTACTACGTCTATTGCTCGGCGTCGGGAGGTGGGCTCGTGTTCGAGATCAGCACGACGGCGCCAGCGGCCAACCTGCGGAATAAGAGCGGCGATGCGAGCAAGATCTACGTCTGCTCTGTCCGGGCGGGATTCGGCGGATCTCTGATCCCGTGCAATGTTGTGGACGGGCGCTACCGCTACGATGCGCTGTTGTTCGCGATTAATGGCGGCACAGACACCACATATACAGCGCTGGATGTGTCAAATCTGGTTCCGCCCACTGCGACATTGGCGTCTGTAACCGTCCAGAATATCAACAACTCAACTGGTGGCAGAACTGCCGCTCTGCGGGTCATTGGTACTTCCGCCGCAACGTTTCAGGTACAGACGAACAACAAGTACCTGATCGACCTGGCCGGGACGACGGTGGCCAACGCCAACACCGCCAGCACCGAGATCGCCGTCGATAGCTCGCAGACCTTCGAGTACCAGACGAGCGGCGCAAGCAGCTTCGTGACAGTCTGGGTCACTGGCTACAGCGAGTAGCGATCGATCTCTCTGGGGGATGACTTGAAGACCATCGAGGCAGAGCTGCCGCCCTTGCGGATGGCGATCGACGTGCGACTATCCACGCACGGCGCGGGGGCTACGTGGACCACCAGTGATGGCGGGAGCGGTATCCTGACCGGCAGCCCTGCGGATGTGGCGGAGGCCCTGGCGGGGCTGGTGCTGAGGTTGGCGGGGGTGCCGGTGGTGGCGCAGGACGGGGGCGAGACTCAGCGGGTGCGGGCACAGGCCCCGCCGACGCACTGTTGACCATCGGGGCACTCGGAGTCCTGCCCGCAGTAGCGCACCGGGGCGGAGAGCGGGGGCTGACCCTCGCCGCGGGTGTAGGTGAGGGTCACGGACGGCGTGCCGAGCCGGGCGTAGGTCGCGCCCGAGAAGCACACACCTACGGTCAGAGTGCCAGGCTCTACGGCGATCGGTCCGAGCGGGAGCGGGAGCGGCAGGCGATCCCCTCCGTTCTGTGCGTAGAACGTCCACACCTGCATGGGCTCCTCGCAGGTCTGCTGCGGCTCGCCCTGGCTGATCGTCACGACGGAGTTACCCGACACACGGGCCACCGGGATGGAGACAGAGACCTTCATGCTGTAGCCCGGTGCAGGCGGCAGGGTGGCGCCCCACGTCGCGCAGCTCGGGGTCTGGCTGGTGCAGGTCTCGTAGGTCGGGCTATGGCGGTACGTGCCGTCCGCGTCGGCGATCAGGTCGGGCGCGGTGACGACCTGTGGCCCCATGACGAGCGGCATGGAGATGATCGCCGGAGGCGGCGCCGCATCATGGACGGTCGTCCCCACGTCCGGCGGCGTCTCCGTCTGGGGCTCCTGGCCGCACGCCGTCAGGGTCATCAGGGCAAGAGCAGCGATCGATCGCTTGAGCATTGTCATTTCCTCCACTCATAAGGTAGCGTGCCCTTGGCTGCTGTGCAAGCGATCTCGTCTTCTCAAAGTGCGATCGCCAGCGCGAGCATGATCAGGACAGGAGAGCGAGCGTCTCGTCGGCGACCGAGACGGCCATGCTGTCCTGGTGGCAGCTCGACAGGCCCGTCAGGGCAGCGCACACGAACGCATCCCGGCGGGCCTGCTTGCGCTCTTCTGGACTCGGCGCGATGGTCCGCAGCGTGTCCCGGACATCCGAGAGGGTCGCGTTGAGGCTGTCGGCGGCGAGGGAGATGTGACCGATCGCCGACTTGAGGACGTCAGAAAGCTCGGCGAGTTGAAAAGAGAGCAGTCCCCGACGCGCGGGGGTGTTCGAGAACAGCTCCCTTGCGAGAGCGGCAGCAAAGGCTTGAGCGTCCATGTGTTCCTCCTGATGGCGAGAATACCACCAAGGGACAACCGCGTCAAGATCTCACTGCCGCTTGCTTGGGCGAGTAGCTCGACGGCTGTTGCTTTCGTCTCACTGCCCCACGATCTTCCTGAACTGCCACCAACGGCAGTGGCCGAAGTTCCCGGTCATCGTCGGCACCATGCCAACACTCGACGCAAGAGATGCTTGGTGCTCCAAGGGGGAAGGGTGGCGCTGGTCGATGAAGCTCTGTGCCCGCGCGAGGTCTTCCTCGATGGGGCGCTTCTCATCGTGGCGCAGGTAACTCACCCGTCCGCAGCGGGCCGCAGAGATGCGAGCGAGGATCTGGGGATTGGTGACGTTCCGCCGGTCCTCCGCGTCAATCAGCGGCAGGTGCCACTCACCGGGCTGCATCTCCTTCGGGGTCGAGGCGACCATGGCGTCGTGGATGAGACGGGCAGGGGTGCGGATCTTGCGGTCAGCACCCTCGACGCAGCGCAAGTCGAAGAAACTGCGCCATCCCACGTCGGTAGCCGTCACGATCACCGTCGTCCACATCCACGGCTCCAAGCCCCGGTTGGCGTCCTCCTTGTGGACACCGATGGCATGAAGTCCGCGGGCATGATCGACGGCGCTGTCACGGGCCAGGAGCCACCGCCGAGTAGCCTCGGCGCTCTCCTCCGGCGAGAGATCCTCATGGCTGTGCATGCCGGGACAGTTGCGGCCCCACTCTGGGATGAATGGCTCGTCGAGAACGGCTTGTATGATGCGCGCCGTCGGGATTGCCCGTGATGACGCCGAGTTGCGCGACAAGACCCTGTGCGTGTTCAGTTGCGCGACGACGCTCTTGGCGAGCGTGACTGCCACCGTTGTCAGCCGGTTCCCCGGCAGATCGGTACCGTCCGTCGAGTCAGCGAGAACGATCGCTCTGTATGCCATGTGGGCATGATAGCACAGGATCGGCGAGGGTGTCAACAGAGAATGTGAGACCACACCTGTCACCCCACAACTACCTGATGTGTCTGCTTACGGCGTCTAGCGTCACCCAATCGGGCGTACCGCTCTCGCGCACGACGCACCACCACTGCGACACGAGATCACTCTGGTACCTGCCGTTCGCTGCACCGCCGTAGGTGCCAGCCGTCACTGTCGTCGGAGACGCGCCTACACCTGACGCAGCGTCGCCGCCGAGCGGTACCCACTGACCACCGGCAGCACGGATGCTCACGGGCAGGGGTACCCAGAAGTAGACCCTCAGCACCGTCGAGCCGGAGTTGTCCCCGGCGCAGAGCTTGATTCCCTCCGCAGCGGGCAGGAACAGCGCCGTGTTCGCCGTCGCTGCGTTGAGGACTTCGGGGGCAGAGGTCGGCACTGCGCCGAGCGTGTTGATGAGCGGCATGACCTAGGGTACGCTCAGCATCACCTTCGTCTAACTGCTCCGCTTCCTCCCCGTGATGCTCCAGCCTACGCCCTTCGGGCGGCGCTCGCGCTCAAGCTCCTGGCGGTTGATCTCGTGGGTCTCAGCGTCGATGCGGTACTTGAGCAGCTTGATCGTCGCCTCAGCGTTGCGCACCAGGACCTGATGCATCATCACGTTGGGGCGGCCTTCCTCGTCGGTGAGGCTCTCAAGAGCGATCGCTCGCTGCTGCGCAAGGACCTGCTGCACCTCTCGGGCATCGCCGCTTAGCTCCACGGTCGGGAGCGAGATCTCGTCGGCGAGACTCTCGGCAGCCATGATCGCCGCGAAGGCGTCAAGGGGCAGCGGTGCGCCCCCCTTCGGCCACAGGGTTTTGTACAGATCGGCGTCCGAAACGCCCTTTTTTCGCAGATTGAGGGCCATTTTCAGCCGTTCTGGCGTGATGTGATCGGTCAGCATAGCTCTAGGGTACGCGATCGGTCGCTCCCGTCGAGAACACGATCGGTGTGTTGCGGCGCAGCATAAAAGGGATTGGTCGGACCAAAGGCCGAATTGTGGGCCACCACACGGAATAAAAAGTTCGTGATGTATGCCCATGTAGGTGTGATGCGGTCCGTGTAGATGTTAGACTACATGTGTGCAGATGTCACCAGAGGTGTACGACACGCACCATGTTTGCCTACATCTCCCTACTACCGAAACTTGCCGAGATGTGCCGCGAGAGGTCACAGTCACCTACATGTAGGATGTATGCGACCTCACAGAAAAACCGGGTTAAACCGGGTGTGAGCCGGATCTTTCAGGTCTCCAAACCGGGCGCTTGCGGGTAGATTGGCGTCCGAACCGGGCGCCAGCGGAATGATGACATGTCAGACCGGCTACCACCATGTGAGACTTATCCCACATCTCAGCATGCCAAAACGTGCCGAAAGGTGTACGCTGCACCTACATCTGAATACCAGTTTGAGGGCTTATAATATGGTGTTTTACACCCTCATGTTACCGACGATAGAACCCCCCTTTATAATCTCTATAACATGATTTCTAATTAGCACTCTATGGGGGGTATAATATATCACTTGATATATGGAAGCCTAAATATACCCCTATGGAGATCGCTAGTAGAACCGTGTTGCGCGTGTTATAAAAATCGGGTAAGGTGAAGTGAGGAGTTTGACTACATGGAGAATTTGGAGCCTACCGAGGCTGACTCGTCGCTGAAGCCAGAAACGAAAGCTCTTGACGCCCCAAGCGATCAATCTCTCCGACGGGGCAGCGACGGTGAAGACGCGCCCTCCGTACTTTCGCCCCCCCGTCGAGACCTCGACGAGTGGAAAGCCCCGCGCTGCCCGGTCTGCCGCAGGAACGCCGAGATGGCCCTGCGTCGCCAGGAAGAGCTTGCCACGCTCGGAGCGTACCTGTCCGCTCGGGAGACGGCGCACTGGCGTCCTTGCCTCACAGGGTCCCCCACCGTACCAGTGTCCCTACACCTGCCCCCAGATGTCGCCCTGCTCCTGTCTCGCTATCACGCGCACACGTCAGGGTGCAGGTACCACAGCGTAGAGACAGCGGGTGCTGGTGCGCATGCGCTGCTCCTGCGCGCCCTGGCCACACTGCGTGAGCGTGGGGTGGCATGGCCGGACGAGACCACGCAGGACCCAGGGGTACAGGGCGCCGCCCGACTCTTCCGCAGGACCTGGGAACGCTGCGCCCACGCGGTCGGAATTGAGTCTCCACCCAGGGGCGCAACCTACTGGAAAACGCAACCCGCGGCACAATGGGGGGCCTGGAACGACCCGGGAGGGTTCCTGTACCGGGGCCGCCGTGAAGGGGCCTTCCTGAGCCTCCCTGGCGTTTTTTTTCCCGGGAGCAGGGGGCTCCTCTTCGTGGTGCGAGATGGGCCTACACTGTCACCGTCTGACACACACGGATGGGAATGGGTACCGGCTGATGAACGGGGGCGGATCGTTGGCTGGGGATAGCCTGAATCGCGCGCAGGATGCCCAGGAAGGGGCATGGAACGTTCAGGTCGGGTGGCAGGTGCGGGTTGTGTGGTAGTGGCCTTGCCCGGCTTCCTACGCACGATTTGAGGGTGTGGCTTCCAGCCCCCAACTGTTGGGGTCTACAGACCACAGTGAGGCTTGCAGACCACAGGCAGGTGGGGGCTGTAGCCACCATACAGGAATCACCGTCGCTGCTCGACGGGAGAGGGTTCAAGACGCAGAAATCGCGCAGAACGGCGAATCCTGCGTGTAGTGCGGTGTGCGTTCTCGACGGGGCGCGATTTCGCAGTTGGCAATTTGTGCGATCGGTGGGGCTTGGTTGACGCCGATCGATCGCTGGGATGGGTGGGTGCTACAGCCCCCACAGATCGCTACTCGCTCTCGTGCTCCTCGATGACCCAGCACGTCACGAGCGCTTCAACGGACGGGACAGGTTCGCGCGGGATCTGGTACTCTGGATGACCACCGCGCACGCACTCCGCGTTGTATGCCAGCCCCTCCGCGTGCTGACGGGAGAGTTTCTCGTGAAGCTTGTCCGCGAGCGCCCGAACCTTCGCCTGCGCGGCCTCCATCGTCAGCGCTACCCCGCAGACTGGTGTAGGTTCGTACCCGTCGCCATTCTCGACAATCACGTAGATCTTCATTTTCGTTCTCCTTGGGGTCTACAGCCCCGATCGGAGACTCCGAGCTTCACTTGACCCTTCGGGTTACGGGCCAGGTAGCGCTCGGCAGCCTCACGAGTCTTGAAGGTCTTCGGCTCACCAAGGGACCACTCCCCCTTGGAATTGAGCAGCACGACGAGCGTCGGGTAGAGTCCGCCCGGCTTGCGCTTGCTGTCGCTGATCTCCTGACGCCTCAAGCCCCGTGCCTGCACCGCGGATGCGGGGGCTACGGGGCGTGGGCGATCGATCGCCGTCTACTGGCAGACGCTCACGAGGCCGCGATCCTCCTCGTCCAGGCGGCTGAGGAGATCGGCCACGCCCTCAGACACGCCATCGTCCATCAGCGAGAACAGCGCGCCCCGGCGGCAGATCTCCTCCGCGTAGGCGGTCCAGAACACGCGGGCGTCGGCGTCCGGCGTCGTCTCTGCCTCCATGTACGCCTCCTCGGCGAGGATGCGAGCGTGCGGCTCGCCCATCAGCTCTTCCAGGCTCGCGGCGAGGGTGCCAGCCGCGGCGGTGGCGGTGCGGTCCGTGGTGGCGATCGTGGCATCGAGAGCGATCATCTGGGTGGCGAAGGTGTCCATGGTGTCTCCTGGGTTGGTGAGTTCAGTCTAGCGTGTTCGCTCTGGATTGCAAGGGAAATTTTAAGCTGCGCGATCAGCCGCGCAGAGACTCGGCGATCATGCGGGCGCCCTGCGCCGCGTCGATCGGGTGGGAGAAGGTCATCTGGTTGCCGTAGGCGATCTGGACCACCCTCTTCCCGAGGGCTTCATAGGGCAGCCGGTAGGTCAGCTCGAACCGCTGGCCGCCGATCCCCTCGAAGGAAGTGCTCCAGGTGTAGCCGTGGAACTCATAGTAGTTCTTGGCCCAGCGGGGGGACTCGCCACCCAGGGCCTTCACCGTCGAGCGCAGGAAGTCGAAGGGGATGGCGTCGTTGCTGAACTTGGTGACGGTGGTCGGGGTCTTGCCGGTCATGGTGTCCATCGTGTTCTCCTTGGTTAGTGAGTTCAGTCTAGCGTGCCGTTCTGGGATTGCAAGAGAAATTTTTCTGCAACCCGCTGCGCCCTGTGCTTTCTGGATAATGCATCCCCCGTGCCAACGGTCCAGATCGGGTCTTTTCGCGGACTTACGCGAATTGGTCGGACCGCAGAGTGACAATTTTCGTCACCGATCGCGCCGAAGATTGTCAGTCCCGACGGAGACGTGGTGACGAAAATTGTCAGCGATCGCGCTACTCCGCCATCCGAACTGGCGCCCGCTGCGCCTCGTAGAGTCCAGTTTCGTCGCCGACTTCGCGCACGTCGTAGCCGTGCTCGGCGACGAGGTTCGCGAGCCCCCACTCTCCACGGAAGGTGTACACCGTCGGAACGCCGTGGCGCACGCTCACCATGTGGCCCGCGTTGTCCTCGATGAAGTCGCCGAAGTGGTCGGCGCCGGACGCAGCCTCGAAGCGCTCCTGCGAGATGACGAGCGGCGCCAGCAGTTCGCCCATGCCGAAGGCGACGAGGTTGTGGTGACGCTGTGGCGTGACGGGCTCGAACGCGCCCGCCTGCTCCTCGATGTCGTGATCGGTCACACCCGGGGGAAGGTTGCTCAGCATGTGGTCCTCCTACGCCGTGTGGTCCCACAGGACCGCCTCGCCCACATACTTCAAGACATCATTGGCGGTCATCTTCTGCCAGCCATTCGGCAGGCGTCCCTCGACGTGGCCACTCAGGATCACCACCCGATCGCCCCGGTCGAGGTGCATGTGGCTCTGTGTGCGCATCCCCTTGAGAACGCGGGCGACGCGCACATCGCCGTTGTCGAAACGCTCGATGCCGACGACGCGGCAGGTGTGGCATGCAGGGTGCTTGCCGAAGACGAGGATCGTGCAGTCGTTGAAGCGGTCGATGCTGGTGATGGTCCGCGTGGTCTTCATAGGGAAGAGTCTAGCAACCCCTCCGCGGATTGCAAGAAATATTTTTCTCCGTCGGAGATCAGGGCAGATCGAAAGCTCCTGCGATGCGCACGGCCCCCCGCGCAGAGGCGATCTCCGCGTCAGTGCCGAGTATCCACGCCTTGATGTGCGTGTATCTGTTGAATTCCTCCCCCCGAAGGAGGAACTCCCGGAAGGCGGTCCAGTCATCCTGAGCGATCTCCAGGTAGCGATTGATCGCCGGGGCGCGCAGGCCAGCGATTGCCAGTCCGCGGACGTTCGCCAAGACCTCTTGGTGGAACGCCTTGGCGACTCGATCCCCGGTCGTCATCTCTCGCCTGAAGTCCGCCGGGTCATCCTCGCGTTCCGACGGGTTCAGCGCCCACGAGACGCAGTGCCCGAGGCCATGTACTGCCAGGAAGAGGGTCATGTCGGGGTCGAGGTCGTCAGCGACGATGCACTCGACGCCATCGAACGTGGCGACGAGAGGGCCGCTGTAGCCCTCGATCGGTCCGAGGCTGGCCCGCGGCGCGAGGCGCACCGTGTAGCCGTAGAGGGAGGCCGCTGAGGCGATCGCTTCGATTGTGCTCATGTGGAGAGTCTAGCATGACTCTCCAAGATGGCAAGCTCCGGGAAGGGCTTGACCCCGGGGGAAGGGGTAGGGTCTCCTGCCCCCCGCGCCGGTCGCCACCCCAGCCCGACGGCCAGCGGCGGCTACGTCGTTCCCGACCGCCCCCAGCCCGACCGCGGGCTAGCGCCGCCGGACGCGGCGCGGCTCATTCGCCGCTGCTGCGCATGGCCTCAACCACTTTCACCAGTAGGGCGTCGAGACCGGGCGCAATCCTTGCGACGCACTCCTCACTAAGCCTGAAGGTCTTGTCCGCCATCCACATTTTTTTTGACGGCGAAAGTACATCAGTTTCATTCAAGTAAACGATTTTGTTTCTGCCCGGCCACGACACTCTTAAAGCAAACTGTTTGGTCGATCGTTCATAGTAAAAATCTACGTACACATAGGGAGTGCTTGAGTATACGTAAGTTGTCATTTGCAGCCCTGGTCGAACTCGAAGTTTCGTCAGAATTTCTTTTGCAGTACAACGCACGACTTCTCCCTTCAAGTGGTTCGTCATGGTCTTACTCCGCGTCCTGGGGCCGCCGAGGCGATCGCTTCGATTGTGCTCATAGGGAGAGTCTAGCATGACTCTCCAAGATGGCAAGAGAAATCTACAGCACCGCCAGCCTCAGGGCTGCACTCCAGCCCTGAAGAGGCGAGCCGTAGCCCCTGCCAGTCGCCGGGTCGTACCACTCGGCGAAGCCCAGGGCGCGGAGCTTCGCGGCCTGCTCCTCGGCGAAGGCCCGACCACTCCACGTCATTCGGCACGCCTTGACGACGTAGCCGACGACGAAGGGCCACACGACCACGCCATCGGTCCGGTCGATGACCTCTCGCTCCTCCGCCGAGTAGGCGTTGTGACGGCAGCGGATCGTGACGCCATGGGGCGAGTCCACCGACGATAGAGCCTCCAGGGCAGCGTTTTGCATTGAGGGGCCGATGAGCCCCTCCAGAACGCCCAGAGCGATCCCGAGCGGGTCGGGACGCTCGGCGCCGGGGTAGTCGCCAAGAAGCCCGCAAGAGCGGGCCTCCAGTGCCTCAAGCACCTGATTTGCCTGGCTCTCTCGCCCAGCCCGCATGAGCACGCCGTACCACACGGCGTTGTTGGAGAGGAGAGGCTGTCGCCCCAGCTCCTCGTCCATCGTGTCCCGCCAGTCGCAGCCCAGAAGCAGGCCGCGAGCATCACACAGGTTGTTCTCGATGTAGGAGATCGCCTGTAGGATCTCTTTCCTGTAGGGGTTACGGTCGAGCGGCCCATGCATGCGCAGGGCTGTGTAGGCGAAGTGCAACTCGCTGTCACGGGTGCCCGGCGTCAGGCGCCCCAGATCGCCAGCGAGGTAGCGACGGAGCATGAAGCTCACCCGCCGGTCGCGGACCGTACGGTAGAGCTTTTGCGCCAGGAAGCGAGCGTGCCCCATGGGGCCGTCGAGGAACAGGATCGGGATTGACCCATCGACGCTCTGGCGCTCGGCGAGTGACCGGAGGTGGCGCTCGGCGGCAGCGGTCCCGCCCGTGAGGCGGTCTGCGATCGGTGAGAGCGCCAGTGAGAAGTCACGGGTCCAGCACTGCCCCGCGTAGCGCACAGGGTCTGCCCAGATGCCGTTCCTGCCGACGCAGGCGTTGAGGATATCGAGTTCGGTCTTCATGGAGATCTCCTTGGCTATGCGGACAGTCTAGCAGGGCTGCTGAGATCTGCAAGAGAAATTTTACCTCTTGCCGATCGGCCCTCATGTGTGCTAGACTCCTCTCAAAGGAGACCCATGGACAAGTACACCCCGGCGAAGTCGAAGAACCCCTGTGCGTCCCTGCCGCCCCACCTCGGAACCGAGTGGTACAACACCGTCGAGCCCGAGCATGTGGCCCGTCGCACGCCCTGCTTGTGGCGCTGTGGCGTCTGCGCGCACGAATGGATGGCCACGAAGGAGCGTCGCATGGAAGGGCAGGGTTGCCCGGCCTGCAATGGCAAGCAGCCCGCACCGCCCACGGAATCGAAGCAGGAGACCCAGGAAGCCACCCCCAAGGCCGCTCCCATGCCCGAGTCGCCCCCTGCTCAGAAAGAGCCCCCCAAGCCCCCCGTGGGCGCGAATCACGTAGCCCTGCTCATCGACGCTTCGGGCTCGATGGGGCGTGGCTTCACCTCGGTCATGCGCGTCGATGCGCAGGTGGCGATCGAGGACATGGTGCGCACCCTGAACGAAGGGGCAGCGCGCGTGCCAACCAGTCTGAAGACTTGGTACTTCGGCGGCTTCGGCGTCAAGCCGCTCGACTGCGGCTCCCACCCGTTCAAGGTGCCTCCTGTCTCTTGCAGCGGCGGCACTCCGCTTCGCGACGCGATCGGCACGGCCATCGACACCCTGTATGATTTGCCGAGTCGCGCCCCCGACGGTGGACCGAACACCCGCCTCGTTCTCGTCGTGACCGACGGGCAGGAGAATGACTCAACTCGCTACAGCGCGGATTTGGTCCGCGGCGTCATCGATAGCCTCCAGGGGTCCGACCTGTGGACCTTCGCCCTCCTCGTGCCGAAGGGTGACGAAGAGAAGACCGCTCGGTTGACGGGCGTTCCCATCGGGAACATCCGCGGGTGGGACGTGAACTCCACTGACGGCGCGAAGGATGCCGGTCAGGCGACTGCGGCGAGCATCGGGAACTTCTACCAGGGCCGCACGCAGGGCGTGACGCGGACCAGTCGCTTCTTCGTTGACACCAGCAAGCTCGACGAGGCGACGGTGCTCAAGTCCACCTGGAGCGCGAAGGGCCGCGTGCTGACGGTGGACCGTGAGGCGACCATCCGTGATTTCGTCGAGGGCGCGGGCCTGGCCTTCACCGAGGGCAAGGGCTTCTACGAGCTGACGAAGGGTGAACTTCTGCGAGAGGGTCGGACGCTCATCATCGCCAAGCGTACCGACGGTGACAAGCCCGTTCCCCCCTCGCGCCTGAACCTGCGCACGGGGACTCCTGCCGAGATGCGTGCTCTTCTCGGGCTGCCACCTACCGGACAGGTGCCGATCGGCGAGGGCATCCTCGGAGACTGGCGCGTGTTCGTGCAGAGTACCTCCTTCAACCGCAAGCTCGTGCGGGGCACTCTCCTCGTCTACCTCGACGGTGCCGACACGAGCATGGGGCCGACGTGGCGCCCGGACCCCTCGAAGTATGAGGATCTGCTACCGCTCACGAAGACGCACGACACCGCGCTCTTCACCGAAGAGGTCGGCAAGGGTCTGAAGGCTGGTGGCTTCTGTAAGATCGCTGGCACCCTGCGCGAGATCCTCGACGTGGCATCGACGAAGATCGGCACGCTGGTACGCTTCCGAGATCTGCCGTAGGGCGATCGCCGATCGATCGCTCAATCGACCGGCACAGATTTGTCGCCGATCCCAGTAGCCTATCCCCCCAGCCTGAACGTCCTCCCGCCTCCAACGGGCGGCCTACGCCCCCATGCGCTGCCGATGCTGCTGAGGACCGCTGACGTGTGGGGGTCGCGGGTGTCCACTCCACCTGCACTGCTTACCGTCAGGGTCTCCTTGCGAATCCAGTTGAGGAATTGAGAGAGCGCGTCAACCATGTCGTCATGGTGCCCGAGCGGGAACGTGCCTATCTCTTCCTCGAAGTCAGCGACCCAAGGGGCAGCGACTGAGGGGTTAGGTACCCACACCCTGCCAGCTTCGATCATCGGCGTCACCCGGGCGAAGCGGGTAGGCTTGTCGTCCTTCGGGCGGATGCCGATCAGCGGGTGACGGTTTGCGATCTCGCTTGCTCCGAGATCTTGCAGGAGCGTCGCGCCGTTGTTCTGGTCCTCGATGAGCACGGCATTCGGCGACCACCGCCCGATGAGTTCCCTGACCTTCGGCACGAGTTGTGGGTAGACAACCCGGTCGCGCCAGAGGTCGAGCAGGTAGTAGCCTGACTCTGCTTCGCCGATCACGGTCGCGACCGTTGGGTCGTTGTTTGCCCCACCCTTCTGCCCCGTGTCGATGGAGATGAACACCCGCTTGCACGATGGCTGTTCTCCGACGTTGAACCGGCGGAACCATGCGATCTTGCACATGTTTCCCTCAGCAGCCACGGGGCGTTGCTGGTAGAGGGCGTTCCACTCTCGCGGCCCGACGGCGCGCTGAATCTGCGCGAGCTTCCGCTCATCGTACCAGTCGGGCCAGAGCGCATCGCCTGTGGCTCGACGCCACGGTTTGCCCCCAGCGAGCCACTCCTCATCGCGCTCTGCAAGCGCGGGCAGAGAGATGACGACCCACCCCTCGTGCGCGTGGTTCTTGAGAAGCCACCCGCACAAGTCTTCCGAGTGCCACCGGGTGCTTATGATCGCAATGGCGCTGTTGCCTGGCATGAGGCGTGTGTATGCGACCGATGCATACCAGTCGTGCAAGCGCCTGCGGATCGTTGGGCTGTCTGCTTCCTCACGTCCCTTCAGAGGATCGTCGATGAGGAGACAGTTGTGGACGAGGATGCCGTTGGCGAAGAAGTTCTCATCTTCCTCGACCTGGATGTCATAGACAGGCTCGCGCGGCGCACGCTGAGTGCGCACGCGGGCAACCCGATCCATGGCGATGTCACCGCACCACAGCGGCGCCCCGATTGTGAGTTCGTCCGCACGGATGTAACGATTGCCCGATCCGATGGGGTGGTTTGGTGTGCAGCGCAGCACGCGCCCGCTAGCCGTGATGATTGTCGTGAACCTGTCAGCCCAGATCTGACGAGCGGCGAGGATGCGCCTGAACCTCAACTCTCCCTGGCCGGATCGCGTGAGGACGAGTGGAGGTTCTCCTTCACACAACTTCTCGATGGGCACAACTCCACTCGTCGTGTCTACCATCGTTCCCGCCGGGAAGCAGTGCGCTCCAAGGCCAGTCCCTGCCCCCCCTACGCCCACGCTGTAGTAGACGCCTCCCTTGTTCGTGTGGAACCTCTTTGCTGCCTGGCTGTCTTCAGCCAAGGTGGTTCCTGGGAAGATGCGCTGGTACTCGGGTTCACCGATCTGGTTCCTAACACTTCTGCCGATATCATCTGCGAGTTCTTGGGCATAGGTGGCGGCGATGATCTGCCGCTTCGGATACCGACCCAGGTACCAAGCGGGGAAGTAGCGGCTGACGAGCTGCGTCTTGCCGTGGCGAGGGGGCAGGTTGATCATGACGCGGGTCAGTTCGCCGCGCGCAACCTTCTCCAAGGTCTCGGCGATCATCAGGTGATGGTTGCCGACTTGGTACATCGGGTTCACATACTTAGCGAACTCGATGAGGTTCGTCTGCGCGCTCTCCTCTCGTGGGCCGGGCCGGAACTCTGTCTCGCTGCGGCGCACAACATCGGCAGGGTCCTTGATCCCATGCTGGCGCATGAAGCTCTCGGTCTCGGCGGTCTCGCGCGTGCTGACGCCTGCGGTATGGACCTTCAGGAGTGCGGCGATCGATCGCCCGTCCTCTTCGCCGAAGTCCTCAGCACCGGCCACGCCTGCGAACAGGACGGCCAGCCGGTGCGCGTGCCAGAGCGGGAGGACCATGGGGTCGTCCGGTGGCTCTTCGCCTAGCTCGTAGCCCTCCCCTTCGCGGATCTTGCGGGCCTTGAGTACGGTCTCGACGCGCACCGCTGCGCCCTTGACGCGCCCCCATGCGGACAGGAGCGCTTGCAGTGACCGCACGCGGGCGCACGTCGGGTACTCGGCGGCAGACTCGCGCAGCCCGATCGCAGCCTCGTTGAACCAGAGGGTGAGGTCATCAACCCCCGGCGGCGGATCACCGATCTCGATCGGCGGCGATAGGGTGCGCGTCTTGCGGCGTCGGAGGGCCATGGATGATGGTAGACAGGGGGGACGGGATGTGGTAGAGTTCTTCTATGGCTGAAGAACTTTGGCGAGTCGAGTATCTGATTGAGGCCACAACGCGGGAAGAGCATCTGCTGTGGTGTGTTCACTCCAATGAGAGCGAAGGACACCTCGGAGGAGCGTGGCAGAACAGGAGGCGCTTGGCGTGGCCATCTCAGTCCCCACCGGGCCGTGTAGTCACCGTTGGTGAAGTCAAGATCGGTAAGAAGATGTGGCCGATCTGCGTCTCCATCGACTTCGCGTACATCGATGGACACCTCGTCGCCTTCTGGCGACAGTGCAGCGCAGTTACCCACATCGACATCGCAGAAGAGTGGCTGCGCGCCAACGTGCCAGCTTGGAGCATCCCGGGTCGCAAGTGCAACTCTGAGAACTTCAGGCACTTCATGACGTGGCTGGGATTATGACCCCATACGCGGATCTGCCACCCTGCGAAGGCTGCGGCGCTTGTTGCCGTGGCTGGCCTATCGAGGTGTTGAGTACCGATCTGGTACCGCTGCGCTTGACGCGCAGTAGTCCCACACTCGGTACCGTCATGGGAGAAGATGAGCAACGACATCCTCCGTCCCGAAACCGTAGCTGCACTGACCGGCCCGTCCTCCCTCAGCGCGAAGGAAATCGAGGGCATGGTCTTTGCCGACTGCTTGGCGGCAGAGACAGCGCGTGTAGGAAGACCTCTCACCGAGGCCGAGCTTGCGACGCTGGACCGCGGTGTGTGCGTGTGGGTGGCGGGACAGTTGAGGCTGACGGCGCTTTCGCTATGAACACACACAGTAAGAACAGGATGAAGGGGACACACGCCCTGCGCAAGCGGTGTCCTGTCTGTCGAAAGGTCAGGAGGTTCTATGAGCCTCCGGGCGACCAGGGCGGAGATCGTCCTTCGCGGGCAGGATGGCGAGTCATCGACGGTCGATGGACCTGCAAGACGTGCGTTCCCGCTCAAGGCAGTCGTAGCACAACTGCCCTCTGACTCCCTGTTGTTCGACCACCCGCTTGTTGCAGGAAGAGCAGTTTGTATACCTCTCTTCCACCTTGCCACCCGCAAGCACTCGAAATGCTTGACCTGCTGTTGATACAGTGAATGTCTTCACAACAACTCCGCCAAATCCTGACGCATCTCGTCGAGCGTCGTCTCCAGTACCACCCGGCGCGCGGCCTTGCTCTTCGGCGTCTGCGCGTCCTTGGCCTCGTTGTCCTCAGCCAGCATCTCGTCCATGCCCAGGTGTTCATAGAGTAGCCGACGAGCTACGGGTGACAGGCGTGACAGGCGTTCCCAGACGAGCGCTTGCGTGCGCACGCTCGCCTGTCGTTCTGCGGCTTCTGCGCGGACCGTGGCGAGGGTGCGGCGCACGGAGCCCGAGCGCTCATCCATGCGACGGTGTTCGTGCCCTAGGTGGGTCTGGCGCAGCTCGCGCACGCGCTCTACCGGGAGGTTTACTGTCGCGCTCGCGTCCTCGTCGCCCATGTCATCGGGAACTTCGCGCAGGAGCCGCTCACGCTCGCGCTTCACGTCGGGGGGGATGACGACCAGGCACTCGTTGCGGTTGACGAGCTTGCCTGTCTCGCAGCGTATCCACCACTTGCCAGCGGTGAGGAAACGTCCGGCCTTGTCAAGGTCGAAGGTCTCCAGTGCCCGCAGTGCGCCGATCGTCGCCGCCTGCACGAGATCTTCTTCGGGGATGTGGCGGGCGCGCAACCTGCGCACGTAGCTCAGGATGAAGCCCTTGTGCTCCGCCTCGATGTAGGCGAGTGCGCGATCCTGCCACCCGGGTGGAGGATGCACACCTTTGGCGCGATCGATCGCCGGTCCACGGGCCTCGACGACTGCGCGCAGGCGCTGACGTGCTGGGTCATCCTCTCGCGGTGGCGCATACTTGCGCGGCTCACCAGCCCGCAGCGGTCTCAGTTGCCGGTGTGGGCGACGGTGGCAGCGACGGGGCGGTGTGCGATAGAATCGCGCGTTCTGCTCAGGTGTAGTCACACGTCTAGCCTACACCGAACCCGTGCAGGCGTCAAGAGGAAAATGCAGATTCTTGTAATGTCTTGAGAGTATTAGGGTATCAGTCTTTCTATATCCTCTCAGGCAGGAGTCGTGCCAGCTCTTGGCCGATCGGTACCACAGCCCAATCGGGAATACTGGTCTCGATGACTTGCCCCGACTCAAACTCGCTTGTGAGAGTGACTCCCCTGGCGCCATGTAGCATCATGCTGACACCTGCGGCATTCCCCGGTAATTTAAGCAGGTTAGATGGCAACGGGTGTCTTCGTAACCTGTACCAGTCCTGCACATTCACCACGTAGCGCCCAAACTCATCACGGCAGATCCATACCCGTCGCGGGTGGCGTGCTCTCCATATAAGGACCATCGTGAGTCCAAGAGCGACGGTTAGGGATATGTATGAGATCATTTGTTGCTCACACACTTCAGCGTCCTGAAGTCGCAGTAGTACCCCACCCGGCAGTCACTGTCCTGCTTGCAGCACTTGACGTAGGCGCCGAAGGTCGGGGGGACGATCGACTCGTTGAGCCCCAGCGCAGAGCACAGGAGCCACAGGACCACGAGGATGCGCTCTCGGGCTGTCATGCGACCCCGTGATGTCATGTCGCGGCTCATGCGACCTCCCTGCACTTCCGCGGTGCGTTCTCGGGCACGATGCCGAGCTTGCGCCCGATGGACAGCAGTTGGTTGACTCGCTGCCGGGTCACTTCGAGATGTGACGCGATGCGCTCCTCGATGAGACCCTTTCGCCGCAACTCCCACGCCGCGCGCACCAGGGCGATCGTCTCGGGCGTGTGACCACGGGGGCGACCTCGCGTGCTCTTGGTCTTCTCTGGTGCCAACGTGAACCTCTTCCGTCGTGTCGATGTTGAAGACGGCGGTGCAGCCTCTGCGAACGTTCGTCATCGTCGCTTCACATGGTTATGCCTCCTTGCTGAGATCGCCCTTACACCATGGGCAATAGTCTAGCTTAAGATCAAGCTTTTTGCCATCAACCATTGCCCTGTGCGTGACGATCGTTCTGCTTTTCATGGTTTTGGCGTTGATGAGCGTCCGTGCTCGAAGTCCATTGCGAACATCTGCGTTGAGAGCACTTTCCATGCCAACGCAGTATGGTTCACCGGGCTCACACCGAATGGCAGCGCTCACGACGCCCTCGGTCCCTTGCCGGGGTTGGTCACGACACCGTTGGTGGTCTCGCGCTTGCAGCGGTTGCAGTGTGTGCGGAGTACGGAGGGCGTGAACTCGCCGTCGCGCTCTACGTCCACGTCCTGATTGCCGCAGTTCGGGCAGGTGTGCAGAGCCGTCGTGTGGGTGGGCTTGATGGTGCCTGTGTGCATGGTGTCTCCTTGTGGGTATCCTAGCACACGGCAGGCCGGAGTGTCAAGGAATTTCTGTGGCGATCGGCTCAGGCGCCGATCAGCAGGTCGTTGTCCGACGCGGTGCAGCCCAGCCGCTCGGCGAGCGCTTGCAGCCTCTCTTCCGTCGTGTCGATGTTGAAGACGGCGGTGCAGCCTCTGCGAACGTTCGTCATCGTCGCTTCACCAGCGTCGGGAATGGCGTGGTGTCCACGCGCGTCACTGCGCCGCCCTGCTCCAGGGCGTCCATGACCTCCGGCACTGCGTCTTCACCGAGAGCAGTGGCGATCGAGCGCTGCGTGACCGTGTACGAGAGACAGGCAAGCGCGCGATCTTCGGCGTCAGGATGACCGGCCTTCTTCAGGTATCCAGTCAGGACCTTGTAGGCCGTTCCGGGCTCGATGCGGCGCGTGCTGCCAGTCCTCAGCCGCAGGATCTGACGCTCGCCCTCTGCGTCGCCCTCACGACGCAGCCGGGTGGCGATGGCGCGAAGGGCCGACTCACAGGCGCGCTCGGCGAGCTTCGCCGTCGAGAACGCCTCGATCAGCCGTTCAGGGTCCAGCCCATCGACGGTCTCCAGAGAGAGCACACGTCGGATGGCCCCGCCACCAGTCGGGCAGGTGTCGAAGGACGGGCAGTGGTCGCACTGTGACCCAGAGCTCAGCGTCGGCACGAGGGCGGTGTTCGCGGCCATCATCGCCGCGCGAAGCCCATGTCCCCACTCGCGCAGCTCATCGACGGTGATCTCGCCGTCTTCCGTGTCGATCTTCGTCCCCTTCGCCTTGAACCAGGCGAGCCGCACGCGAGAGGGCCTCCAGTCGGGCCGCACACTCTGACCGTAGACGAGGAGCAGGTAGGCGAGCCCGAGCAACTGGCCAGAGTTCTTGGGTTCCCCGAGCGCACCTCCGACTTGCAGCATGCCGGTCTTCAGGTCTCCGACGGAGATGCAGTCGCCCGTGCAGTGCCGAGCGTCACTCGACCCAGCGAGCCAGATCGGTCCCTCGCACGGGTAGTGGCGCTCCTGGAAAGCGCCGAAGAACCGAGAGGTTCCCGTCTCAGCGTCGAGCCCGAACGCCTCCTCGAACTTCGGCATCGCTCCGAACCAGCGAGAGATCTCCGACGGGCAGCGGTCCGGGTGCAGCATCTCCTCGTGCCGATCGGTGCCAGCGTCAGCCGCAGCGCTCTGCGTCCTCACGCGCGCCAGGTGCGCCGAGCCAGGACACGCCCGCCAGCGATCGATCGCAGAGCAGGTGATATAAGGTGCGTAGATGCGGGTCATGTGTTGTCCTTGTTCTTGAGTGTCATCATTCTCACCATCACCCGAACCAGCGCCCTCTCGCGTGGCGTGAACAGCAGCCCGACAGGGACATCCCCGACTCCTGACACTTGACGGGCCAGATCCGCGCGCCAGAGGGCCAGGAATGCCTCTTCGTTGATGTCCCTCTGCCCCGCATCGTCCTGCGCGCTTGACGTGGCTTCCTGGGGCTCCTGCTTCGTTTTGTCGCAGCCTGTCCTATCCTCCCCAATCTGTACCCAGCATGGCTTCTCATGCCATCCCCCGGGGTCTTTCTCGCCGCAGCGCGTACAGACTCCTTTCGCCATGAGGTGCATCATCGCCACACCGCCGCCCACATCGGATCACTCGCGCACGTCACCACACACTTCCCCTCGACACAGGCGTAGCCGGACGGGCAGGGGTTGTGGATGCCGCACCTCCTTGCTGCGCTGTGACCATCCCGAACCGCATCGCAGGCGAGGAAGACGGAGCACAGCAGGAGCACGAGTGCTAGCAGACTGCCGCCGAGTGAAGGACGGTCGAGGGCGATCTTGTCGCTGCCAAGCGCCCGGATGCCGAGGATGTGGGGTGAGCGGATCACGCCTCACCTCGCAGCAAGGGGGCCAGCGCAGCCGCGATGCGCTCGAAACCGCTGTCGCTCGTCGTGAACATGATCTCGTCGGGCTCCAGCGTCCACCCGAAGGACGAGTCCCAGTCAGTGACGATGCTCGCGTTTTCCTTGATGAGATCGAGGATGGAGTCGGTGTAGGTCCGCTTGACGCAGCCGATGATCATGTAGTGGTTGTCGCCGAAGTAGGCGACCGGCTGCTCGTCGATGAGCACGGCGATCACCGGCATGTTGACACTCTTGCTCCTGTGGTGCCCGGCGAAGGCGAGCCGCAGGCGGTCCAGGCACGAAGTGACGCGACCGAGCCAATCAGCGACGGCGTAGACGCCGAAGCCGCTCACGGGCGGGGCGATTCCATCTGACGATCTCTTCATAGCGATTCCTCCTACAAGGACTCTACCACACCAACACATAAGAGGCAAATGAAAAAGGGGAGCCCCGGGTGGGACTCCCCTTCGTCGAGCACTCCCTTGCTTTACGCAGCTGCGGAGGCGATTTCCATCAGGTCCACGCCTTCGGCCTTGGCGCGCTCGATCCAGCCGGTCAGGATCTCCTTCGCTGCCGGGTCGGTCGTGTGGTCGAGGGCCTTGTCGGTGTCCTCGCCCGTGCTCATCCAGGCGGCGACGGCGTTGAAGGCGTTCTCCTTCGCGGCCTCGTCGGAGGACGCGCCCTTGACCGGGGCTTCCTCCTCGGCGGTGGCGGCGATCAGCGCGTCGCGCAGCGCGACCGGCACGGACGACAGCGCCGATCGATCGCCGCTCAGGTACCGCAGCGCGGCCTTGACGGCGACGACGGCGGCGCGAGTCTCGGCACGCTCGCGGATCTCGGCGTCGCGCAGCCCGTTCTCGTCGGGGTCGGCGAGGCTGCCCTCCGCACGGCTCAGGTGCTCATCGAAGCGGCTGAAGTCGAGCTTCGCGCGCTTGCCGGGCTTGGCCTTCTGGGGACTGCCCTGCGCCGTGGTGTCCTGAGAGGCGGTGGCGTCGGTCTCCGAGACCTCACCAGCGTCGCTCGCGCTCTCGTTCTCCTGCGCCGTCTCCTCCGTCTCCGGCTCGTTCGACGGGTCCTTGCCGTCGATGATCGCCTTCTGGATCTTCATCGCCTTGGTGTACGCCTTGGCGCCCTTGATGCTCGGCAGGTTGCCGTCAGCGTCGGCGGGGAACTCGGCGGCGAGGGCCTCCCAGATCTTCGCCTGGATGTCGAGCGGGAGCGCCACGTAGTCGCTCTTCTTGTCGGGACGGGTGAACATGCAGCCCGGCTTGCCGCTACCGGAGATGACGATCGCCATGGAGACGCGATCGGCCTCGACCGCCGACTGAACGTCCGGGTGAAGGTTGAGGAACTTGAGGTAGTTCGTCACGGCGTCACCGGACATGCCCAGGCGCTTGCCAGCCGCGTCGCGGCTCATGGCGGGCTTGCCGTTCGGCCCCGGGGCCGTCAGACGCTCGAAGATGCGCGCCTTGACGGACATCGGCGTCGGGATGGTGCCCTCCTGCCGCGCCGTGATGCTGGCGAGCAGGTGCATGTCCGCCTTGGGGTTCACCTCGGCGACGACGACCGTCAGGTGCATCAGGATCGGCTCGACGTGGAGCGTCACCGCCTCGTCGGTCTTGACCTTGCGGACGACGATCCAGCTCTTCTCGTTCTCCTCGCCATACTCGTCGGTCCCGAAGACCAGGAAGAAGAACTCCCGCGTCGCCCACGGGTACAGCTTCGTGAGGGTGTCCAGGTCCACGTCGCCGGTCGTGCCGTCGTCGTAGGCGATCGCCGCGGTACTGGCGGAGGTCTTGCCGATCAGGGTGCACAGACGCCCATCGGCATCCGTGTGCGCCTCGCTGAAATACTTGAGCGCGCCGATGCGGCGCTTGCTGTCGCTGTTCGCCTCCGGGTGCGCGGCGACCCAGGTGGCGATCTTGGCCACCCGATCGTTCAGCTCGGCAGCGGCCCGGCGACGCTGGCGCCCGTCCTCGACGATCAGGTCGTAGTTCTCGTCGGTCCCGACGACATAGACGGACACGGGACGCTCGGGGGCGATGGCGATCTTGGAGCCGCGGGGCGCGTCGTCGGCAGGGTTCTTGACGAACTTGGCGCTCGTCAGGAAGCCCGAGACGATCGCCTCGTGGCGCTCGCTCCACGCGATCCCCTGCCGTCCGTCGTCGAAGCCAGTGCCCGCGTAGCGCTGGCCGCTCTCGCTGCCGTCACCGGCGACGACGAGCGCTCCCGGCAGGCGGTGCGGGTTCTCGGCGATCGCCTTGAGTGTCTTGTGGCCGATCTTGGCCTTGGTGGCGGGGGCCTCGTCGGTGGTGGTCTGCGCCTGATCGGCGGTGGTCTGCGTGTCCGTGGTCTCGCCCTCGGGGGCGTTCTGCTCGGTCTGGTCCATGATTCTCCTCGTGTGCGTGGATGGGTGCTACACCCGTAGGCTAACACAGATCGTGGGGGGATGTCAAGGTGATTCTGACATCGGCGATCGATCGGCGCGGCTACCGCTCGCGCCGTGCAGCCTCAGCCGCTCGGCTCACCACCCACAGGAAGCGCAGGTGAGCGGGCCAGTCAGGGTCTTGCGACCCACGGATGCCGGGAGCCCAGCCGGTACGGGCATCTCGCAGGAATGCGCTCACATGGAGCATCTCGGCGATCGCGTCGAGAACGTGGGCCTTGCGCTCTTCCTCGATGCCCGAAAGCTTGAGCATCGCCATGTGTTCCATGATGCCGATCATCCCTGGGATGTGTTCGGTGAGTTCGTGGCCAAGCAGGGTCAGATCGGTGAAGTGCTTCGCTTCCCCGTATGAGCGCAGCTTTTTCCATGCGTCACAGACTCTTTCGACCATCCCCTGAAAATCCTTCGGGTAGTCCCACCCACAAGAACGCTCCTCGCACAGGAAGGCGTCCCACACGTCGGAGCGCACGAAGGCCCACGTCACGGGCATATGGCGCTCCTCTTCGGGCTTCCACACAGGGCCGCAATAGGCACGCCTGTTCTCATCTTCAAGGCTCTCAGGCTCGCGGCAGAACGCCAGCACCTGCGGCTCGAATGAGCTTCGGGAGGGCGCAGTGACGACCGCGGCGAAGCCCGCTTCTTGCAGTCGCTGACAGACGGCGATCGCGTCCGCCCGGCGACTCTCGTACCGCTTGGAGCGCAGCCGCACGACGTTACCGGCTGGCTCGTCGATGTGGTAGGCGTCTGCGTCAGTCCCCAGGATTTCCTCGATGCGCGCCATGGTGGGTAGCCATGGGCGTTCGTGGGGTGAGGATCTCCATTCAGAGAGGACGCCAGAAGTGTTTGGTGTCCTGACGCACACGTACACGATCCTCGCTGAGGGCCTCGCACAAGTCATCGAACGACATGCGCTTGCGTGCAGGGACATCGTGGCAGGTGTTGTCCCCCATACCCACCTCGACAAGATCAACATCGAGAGCCTGACGCCACAGGTCGCAGATGTCGGCGTCCTGTGGGTCGATGTTCTTGATGCCGCCGTAGTCGTTGTAGGCCGCCGGCGGTGTGCGCAGGCTCCACCCTTCGCCGTACGACGACATGTTCAGGAGCAGGACACGGATCGGGATGCCGCCTGGGATAGCGAGCCCAGAGAGCGCACAGGTAGCAGAGAAGTAGCCCATGTGATCTCCTATGCGGTAGGGTCTTCAGCGAGACTTAGGATTGCCCACACCTCTTCACGGGTTGGGTTCTGTGGCAGCTTGTCGAGAGCTTCGAAGACCTCCGTAAGTTCAGTGGTCAGAAGGGAGGCATCATAGGCGCCATCTTCAGAGTTGTAGTACACCCCCACACCGCCGCCATTGCGCGGCCAGAAGTGCCAGTTGGGTCGCTGTGCCCCACGCTCCAGCCCGTCCCACGACAGGCTGAAGTAGGCGTTCAGGCCCTTGTCGCGCAGGGTGTCAGCGAGTGCCCACGCGCGCACGAATCCAAGCCCCGCGTTGGGACGCATGTTGGCCGCTGGGTCGAACCACATGTTCTACACCTTGCCTGGGTTATCGAGGTTGCGCCGGATGTCGGTCAGGCCGTCGATCTGCCGGATGGTGTCGTTGATCCACGGCTTGCCGTAGCGCTCGATGCGCACGTCGCCCTTCTCGTCGCAGACGATCGTGTACTTGTCGCCCTCGATGTTCACTCGCAGCATGATCCCTCCTGAGAGACATCATGGCATAGACCGTGGGGTGGGTCAAGTCTCTTGTGCACCCTCCACGCCCTCCGCGCCCTCCTCTGCATCCCCCCTCTCCCCCTTCGCTGCCTCGGCGATCTCCTCGCACAGGCGCGTGTGCTCTGCCATGAGATCAGGGGCTACCGTGTCGACCCAGTCGGGGATCTGCGCAGGGACGATGCCTCCGCGGGACATGTCACGGCAAGCGGCGAGGTACTCCCCCAGGACGGCGCGTGCGTTCTCGCGCTCGGTCCAGGGCGGCGCATCCCCTGTCAGCGACGCCAGCCGACTCTCCTTCGTGTGGAGGTCTGCGCGGAGCTTCTGGCGCTCGATCTCAAGCGCCGACAGCCGGTCCTCAAGCAGGACCCACCCGTCGCTGATCTGGAAAGAGTGGACCTCGACCGTGTGACCAGCAGCCGTCGCGGTGAAGATGGCGTAGGTCTCGCGGCGACGCAGATGCAGCGTGAAGCCTCGGTAGTGACCGATCTTGAGGCTGCCTTGCCGGGTGCGCAGGAACCCCTCTCCGAGGGCGCGCAGACGCCGCAGCGCGACCGTGTGATCGGTCAGGTGCTCTTCCCGTCCTTCCCCGTCGATGACGCGCGCGGTGAATCCGCGGTAGGGGTTCTCGTCGCGGACGGCGATGGCGCCCTCGATCGCGGCGATCGATCGGCGCAAGCCTTCGATCTCGCCGGGAAGTTTGCCCACCTGAAGCTCCGCGCGCCGGTTCTCCGCCCTCCAGTTGGCATGGCTCTTCGTGAGCTGCGTCAGGCGCATCTCCCCCTTGATCTTGGCGATGACCGCGGGGTTCCCGATGGCGATCGCCTTCGCCGTCGCGGCATCGATCACGATGTCGCCCACGTCGTCGGCGCTGCGGTTGCGGTAGGTGCGGGAGATGATCTGCCGGACGATGCTCGCCTTCTGCTCGATGAACTGCCAGAGCACGACGGCGTAGCTTCCCGTCACCGGGTAGGTGATGACGTGAACCTGGCTGTGCATGTTGCCAGGACGGCGCACGCGGCCCTCTGCCTGCTCCAGCCAGTCCGGGCGCCACGGCACGGTCAGGTGATGGCAGGCGATCGCGCGCTCCTGCACGTTCACGCCCGTCCCGAGCTTCTGCGTGCTTCCGATGAGCACGCGCACGGTCCCGGCGTTCGCAGCCGCGAAGAGGCGCGCACGGTCGCTGTCGCTCGCCGCGTCGTGGATGTAGGCGATCTCTGGCGGCTGGAGACCCTTGGCGATCAGCCGCTCTCGGATGATGCCGTACAGCCCCTGTTCCCTGAAGATCTCGGCGTCGCTGAGGACGTAGCCATCCCGCTCGTCGCTCTCCTGATCAGGCGTGAACAGGTCGCAGAACACAAGCTGCAACCCGCGCGATCGATCTGCGTGGCAGTGGATGTCCCACAACCGCTCAATGCAGGCGTCGATCGGCGTCGGTCCGCCTGGTGTCCAGGTATCCGACGGAGGACCGTTGAAGAGCGCGGCGAGTCGCCCATCGTGCGTGATCTTGAGCATGTTGTCTTTGGAGGGATGCACAAGCCGCTTGCGCACCTTCTCTGCACGCTTCGCCAGCGACGCGACGTAGGCGCGCAGGGCTTCGCTCCCTGGCACCTCGACGATCTCCATGCGCCCCCCGACGACATCAGGCCGCGCCATGTCTGGCGAGTCGGTCGCCCGGTCCCAGCACGTCGAGAGCGCGTCGAGGAGTTCAGGGACGTTCTGAAACTTGAGCCGCGTCTGCATGCGCAGGTTCGCGACGGCATCGAACTCTGCCTCCGTCGTCGGAGTCGTGAAGGTCCGCGCCCAATCGTCGAAGAACCAGAAGCCGAGCTTTCGCAGGAGCCTAGGCTGGAAGATGCGCATCATGACCCACGCCTCACAGAGCGTGTTCGTGATGGGCGTGCCCGTGAGGCCGATCGCCTTACCCGACGGGCGCTCCTGCCCGAACAGGTCGGGAGAGAGGACCCAATGGATCTTCATCGTCGTGTCCACGGCGCGCTGACTCTCGCTGCGAGCCATGCCCGCGATACCACTCATCTTTGTGGCCACCGGGAATGCCTTCAAGTAGTGGCATTCGTCGCAAGCAATAATATCCGCGTTGATGTCTTCCCAACTCACAGGGCTATCGTAGCGTTTCTTCAGACGATCCCAGCGCTCGCTCTGCGCGACCATGAATCGCTCCAGCGTCGCCATGCGCTTCTTCATCTCGCGTTCCATGGTCTTGGCGGCGCCGCTCTCCTCGCCGCGAAGGATGAGCGCCGACTCAAGCTCATCGATCTCGCGCTGTAGGTACGCCCGGAACGTCTTAGGCCGCAGAGGGATCGCGCGGCACTGGTCGTAGGTCATCAGGATCACACGGGCATTCCCCGTCACCGCGCGAGCCAGGAACTCCCGTCGAGCCTCCCCGTCAAAGCTCCCGTCCGTGGCAGCGAGAAGCCAATGGACGTGGCCGGGGAAGAGATCGGCGAACTCCTTGCGCCACTGCCCCAGGGTCTGCTTGGGAACGATGAGCACGGCCTTGCGGCTGAGTCCCAGCATGAGGCGCTTCATGATGCCGATCGCTGTCGTGGCAGTCTTGCCCGCGCCAACACGGTAGGTCAGAAGGACCGAATCGTCGATTTCCCCCCTCTCGACAATCCGCAGAGCGCCCGCTCGCTGGTGCTTGCGGAGCACGAGGGGACGGCCCTTGTACTCACTCGCCATGCCCGGGAACGTCAGGTGACTGCCGTCCCACTCACGCTCTCGCCAGCCGTTGAACCGCTCGTTGTAGATACCTGCGAGGGTCTCGGCGCGCTTCGGGTCGCGCATGACCCAACCTTCCCAGCGCCTGCGGATCTCGGCGAGCTTCTCGACGGCGGCAGCAGTCTCCTCGCCGTTCTTGTATGACGTTCCGTCGGGGTCACGGTCGTAGACCACGGGCATGCGCAGTCGGAGACCGTGCTCGATGAGTTCGACAGCCGTCATGCGGCGCGTGCCGAGAACGCTCGTGTTCTCGACGCTGTACAAGATCGCCTTGTTCGTCACCGAGATGCGCCAGTCGCCCATCTCCGACAGGTGCTCGACGGTGGCGCCGTAGCCGTCGTGGTGTGGGAACAGGTGGCGCAGGAAGTCCTCATAGACGCGAGCCGGTACCCACGGTGCGCCGAGCGGCACGCAGATGTCTTCGGGGCGCACGGGCGGGGGCTGCACAGCCTCCAGATCGGCGACGTTGACCTCGAACGCCGGGTCAACCGCGGCCCAGGTGCGGGCCTGCTTGAGCTTGTCACGGACCGCCCCGCTCAGGTAGGCGTGGCCTAGCTCCCAAGGGCCACCCGGCCCAAGCTGGTAGAGCACGCCGCGCAGGGCCGCAGCGGTCTCGCCCTCTGTCAGCCCGCAGCGACGAGCGATCTCCGGGAGATCGACCTTGCCAGTCTCGTCAAGAACCTGATACAGCACACCCTGTGGGTCCTTCGTCTCGGCGCGATCGATCGCCGCGACAGAGCGTCGCACGAGCGGCCCGGCTGGCTGTCCAGCGCCGTCTTCCAGCGTGCGCAGGAGCGGCCACCACGACTCACGGCGAAGCGTGGCCACGTCGCCCTGTGCGCTCGCGAGCGACCCGTATTTACCACGGAAACGGTTGTAGGTCGCGCGGAGTGCAGCCCGTGCGCGGTCAACGACCGGGCCGTCCGCGTTCTCGCGCTCTGCGCGCAGGACGGCCTGCATCGCGCTCAGGAGTCCTTTGGCTGCGAGTCCTGCCGCGGTCAGGACCGGAGGAGCCCCCCCGGTCTCCAACCGGGCTTCCTTGACCTCCTGCGCACGATTCGCGGTTAGGATCATGGCAGGCATGCGGTCAACAGCCCGCTCGAATCGGGAGAGCAGGGGACGATTCTCTTCCGCTGGCGTGCGCAGCCCCACCGCCTCACGCCCGTAGGCGAGCTTGTCGCGAGTCCACACACCGAGCGCCATCTCGGGCCGGGCCGTGTAGTATGATGACACACGGCCACGGAAGCCACCGTTCCCGAATGCGTCAGCGCCTACCTCGACCTCATCGAGACCGATCCAGTCAGCCTCAGCGCCGTGCGTCACCCGGCCACGGGCGCGCAGGAACAGCACGTCCGTCGTCACCTGCGTCCCGGCGTTTTCGAGGAAGGCATCGCCGGGCAGGCGGATCGCCCCGACGAGATCGGCACGCTCGGCGATCCAGCGACGGACCCGATCCTCTTCGCTGTCGAGGGTGTAGCGGCTCGTGATGAGTGCCGCGATGCCACCGGGCCGGAGCAGGTCGAGGGCGCGGCAGATGAAGTAGTTGTGAATGCTGTGGGTTACGACCTTCGGATAGCGCTCGTCGCGCACGCCGAAGGCGCCGAAGGGGACGTTCCCGATCACCACGTCGAACACCGACGGGAGTTCGGCCTCCTCGAACCCGCAGGTCTTGACCGTCGCTTCGGGGTAGATGAGCCCGGCGATCAGCGCCGCCGCCGGGTCCTTCTCGACGCCTACGAGGAGCCCCGCATTGAGGGGGGCTGCGCCGAAGAAGTGACCCACACCACACGACGGTTCAAGGATGTTGGGCCGATCGATCGCTCCCAGCCCCAAGTGGTACAGTGCGTCCCACATGCCGTGTACGATTGCGGGGTCCGTGTAATGCGCGTTGAGGGTGGACGCGCACATGCCGTGCAGATACTCGTCAAGTACGTACCCCTCGGCATACAGGGTCGCCATGTCACCGCGCAGGCGCCAATCGCCCTTGTGGGCGAGAGGCCCCATGGCATGCGCACGTACGGCGGTGTCACCCCAGCCGACGTAGCGAGCGAGGATCTCCCGCTCGGCGTCCGTCGCCTCGCGGCCCGCTCGGTGGCAATCCACAGCGATTCGGATGGCTTGGCAGTTACGCGCGGCGCGCTCGGCAGCCGTGCCAAAGGTGAGAGACTTGGGCAGTCTGAACATGGAGGAGATGGTAGCACACCGTCTGATGCGGTGTCAACCGTAGGAGGCTAGCGGAAGGCGATCTCCTTGGTGGCTTCCGCGCAGCACAGCCGGATGAAGGCCGCCTCGTCGCCCTCGATCTGGTACTCCGGGTTTCGCTCGATCGTCTTCCACTTCACAAGCACGACGCGGCGCGCGCAGGCGTCGGGGAGCTTCGGCACGATGTTGCTCAGGAAGTGAACCCCCCCGCGTTCGGCGAGGACCTTGAAGTCGGCATCGTCGATCTTCAGGTGATCGGCGCACTCGATGACGATCGGCATGACCGGCTGCCCCTGCCCGTTCGTTTCCTTTGCGATCCAGCGCAGGGCGAGTTTCACGGAACCGAAGAACTTCGCGCCGATGGCATGGAAGAAGAGGCTCTTCCCCGCAGCCCCGGCGGAGTGGTGCCAGAAGACGGTGTTCTGCCGGGCGCTCGCGTCTCCGCTGTAGCAGAAGCCGAGATTGGCGAGGATGGCCCGGGCGTTCTTGGCGCCGACCGTGGCCTTGAGGTGATCGGCGTGGGACATGAGGGAAATGACGTTCTGCATGTACGCTCCTTTGCGACAGGAAGAGTGTACCACGGGGAGAAGGTTGCGTCAAGAGGACAGTCGCTCACTCTGCCAGTCCGGCAGCGGGCCATCCTCCAGGAACGACGCCAGCGAGAGCGGGATCGAGTCCTCCCCGAACTCCCGCGCGCTCCCGCGCACGGCGTCGCGGATCTCCTCGACCGTCCACTCGGCGGTACGGCCTGTCTCGGAGATCCCCGTGATCGTCTCCATGCCGCACGCCTCGACGGCGAAGCGGGACTCCCAGAAGGTGTCAGCGGTCGTCTCGCCGCGCACGATGATCTCCCCCGTGGGCAGCTCGTCGCCCTCGAAAGAGCCGTCGGTCGTGGTGAAGGTCAGGGTCTTGACGGTGATTTCCATCTGTCGTCTCCTTGAAGAAGAGTCTAGCAGAGTGGGGAAGGATTGCAAGAGAAATTTTACACTCCCGAGAGATCGATCTCTGCACCGTCGATGATCGCCACGAACCATCAGATTTTCCTCTGAAACAGAACAGCGCCGTCCCACGTGGACTCGTTGGGGATCGGGAAGCGTCTCACATTGTAGATGCCCGGCTCATAAACCGAGTCGCTCATCCCCGCTGCCCGTGCCACGCCGGTCCAGATCCCTTCTTCCTGCTTGCCGTCCACGAGGTGGATCACCACCTCCGGGCGGAAGCTGTGAACCGTACCGCGCTCTGGATATCCACGGGTGCCTTCGCGATACGATCCGTGGCTCGCGCCGCAGCGCCCGACCACCCGAACCACCTGATCGGGCCGCACCTCACGAATCGCCAGCCACTCCGCCGCCGCGAACTCAAGCCGCTCAAGCAGCCACGCCGCCGCGGCGCGCTCTTCTGCGATTGCATCCAGCTCTTTGCGGCGCCAGGAGCACTCGCCATCCACCCATTCCCCGTCGTGATCGTGGCTGCCGCACAACTCGGGATAGGAGGGGTCCTGAACGCAGGGGGGCGGCTCGACGCCGAACAGAGAGGCGGAATCGGCGCGGAACGGGGGAGGGGGAGGAGTCGGCTGCACTTCCACCTCCGGCTGCGGATTCGGGGGCGAGATTCCAGCGGCCAGGAGGGCAGCGCCGAGAGAAGAACGAAGGTTGTTTGCCATAGGGATCAGTCTAGCAACCCTGCCATAGATTGCAAGAAATATTTTCACCGTCGGGAGACCGCCGTCAATTGGATCTCAGATCGCTTCGCCTCGGCGATCGCCGCGTCGATTTCAAGCTCCTCAAGTGCCCTGTCCTGAGCCGCGTCCTGGGCATCTGTTCCGGGCGGCGATCGCCAGAACCACGAAGGGCCGATGAGCGTCAGGCCGCACTCTCTGGCGTCTCGGGAGTACATGACCGGATACGGGCACTTGCGCGCATGAGCGTGCGCTGTTCGCTGGCGGTTGCGCTCGATGTACTCTTGGTCATACTTGCGGACTTTCTCATAGTAGGCCCGCGCGTATTCCCTGTAGTACATCTTCGGGTCTTCTGACACCCTCACCGACACAGAGATGCCGCGCCTCTCTTGCACCTGCTTGGGTTTGCCCTTCGCCCGCAGCGCTGCCCGCGTCTTTTTCCTGTTTGCCTCGTGTGCCGCTCTCTGTGCTGCATTCATACGCCTAACCTCCCAGAGATCGCGCCGATGGCCAGATGTCAAGGAACACGCGCCACAGCGACGGATAGTAGCGCCTGAGCCAGGCTGCGGCACCGAAGCGACTGTGACTCCCTGGCAGCCACCAGCTTTTGCGAATGCGCCATGGCTCCTTCGTGTGTTCTGGGTTGAAGCCTATGCACTTGTACAGCGGCAGAAGTGGCACGCCCCGGGACACACAGTAAGCCATCACGTCGATGCCCTTCCAGTCGGACAGGGGACAACAGTGCCAGCGTCCTGTGTCGGCCTTCTGGTAGAGGACTCCGCGCGTCATGCGGTTCTTCCTGCGCGCCTCACTCTCCTCTGCACGAAGCCCAAGAGCAACGACGGAATAGGGCGCACAGGCATCCTCGATGAGCTTGTAAAAGTGATCCTTGGAAAGAGCGGAAGCACGCCCGTGCATGTCGTCGTCAGCGACCGCGCCGCTCTTTGCGATCTCGGCGATGAACGCTCTCATGCTAACAGAGGGGGTTACAACCTTGATCGGCACGCCCCATCGGGATGCAAGTCCCTCCAAGTGCTCTGTCTCGTCGGGGTAGTCAAGGTCATCTTTCTCCGACACTGCGGCGACCTTGTACCCCATCTCCCCGGCGATAAGCTCTCCGAGGGCAGTTGAGTCTTTCCCGGCACTCACGCTCATCACGAAATGTTCTGGCGACTTGGCTTCACGGAGACCGCTCTCAACGATGCTCTTGGCCTGCTCAAGGTGACGCCGGAACGCCTTGGTCCGCGTGTGAGCAACGAAAGCGGGCACCCACACCTCTTCCCAGAGGTGGAGGTCTCTCTCGTCAAGAACAGGTTCTACAGCGCCAGATACAACCATCGGTACACCTCTTCTAGATATTCGCCGTCGAGAACTTCTTGTGACAATGTGCCGTTGAAGTAACGAAACTCGACGGTGCCTCGATAGAGGAAGCTGTGGAGATTGAGGCCGCGGTGCCTCCACGGCACGTAGTGCATGAGCCGTGCCTGGGGTGTCTTGTCGCCCGCTGCCGCCCTGACTTCTTCAGGCGTCGAGTCGAGAGGCAGCCGTGCAACCGACTCTCTCACGGGTTTGCAGAACTTGCGGCGCCTCTTGTGCGCTCTAGCGATGAGAGGGGTCTCTTCGGTCACGGCAACCCTTGCGAGGGAGAGCGCCTGACTGAGGCTCAGACCCCCCACATGGATATGGGTTCCGCAAACCTCTGTCTGTTGCAAGCCCACGTCTCTGAGTGTCGCGAGCACGATGGGGAGTCTGGTTCTCAGATCTTCCCTGTCACTGAACACAGGACTTGCGATCTCAACGCGACGATCGCCATCCCAACTCTTCAGGCTGGGGTCGTAGGTGATGGCGTAGCCGCCGACGCTGTAGGTTTGGTGAGACCGCTGCTTCCTCCCCTTGAGGGGAGGGGCGCCGAGAGCGGAGGAGAGCGCGCGAGCGACCGTCTCACGCGGCACTCCCCCGCCCTCGATCTCGACACCCAGAGTGAGGTTCACGGCACTGCCGCCAGCATCTCGCGGTGGCGCTCCCAGTACGGGAAGGAGAGCACGCGGTACTCCTGACGGGCCTCCGACGACAGGCCCGGCCAATCGAGCGGCAGAGGGCGCAGCGGGAGCCCCTCACGCAAGACCGGAAAGCCCGGCCACGTCTCGACGGGCTCCACGCTCCAGCGCGCCACCTTGCCGCAGCCGATCGATCGCTTCTTCCCGACGTGCTGAATCCAGGTGCTCAGGAGCCCCTCGATGCGCTTGCGGTTCCCGACGACGTACCAGCGAATCACGTCGCCGACGACGTGGAATTGCTGCACCGGGATGCGGTAGCTCTTCGACAGGCCCGTGCCCACGTCGATGCGCGTGACCGACGCCTGCCCGTACCGCGCAGCCTCCATGACCGGGAACCGGCGGTTCACGTAGCGCGTCTCATACGACCCCTTCTCGGGCTCGAACATCGACGAGGAGCAGAGGTAGAGTCCGCGCTCCTGAGCGATGGGCATCCCCTTGCGGATCACGGCGTCGAAGAGCTTCGCGCGTGCGGGGTTCAGTGCCGTGAGGGGAGGCATGCCAGCCTCGCGCGCGAGCGCCGCAGCGACGAGCGCATCGAGCATGATCCCAGGCTCCCGGACCGCACCGAGGAGCTTCGCCTCGATGAGCAGCGGTTCCATCAGGCGTCCACCTTCGTCAGGAATTCCCGGATCTTCGCGGCGTTCTCCTCCAGGTGCTTCACGTACATCTTGGCCTCGGCGGCGCTGTCGAGGGCAGACAGGCGCATCTCCTCGACGGCCTGCGGCCCGCGGGGCACGATCACGTCGTTGACCTTCTCGATGCGGATGCGCCCGTGGCCGGTGCCCTTCTTGCCGCCGACGCGAGCCTCTGGCGTGCGCAGGAGGCACAGCGTCGTCTTCCACGCGGCCTCCTCGATGTCCGAGTGGAAGCGGCCCGTGACCTCCCACGAGAAGTAGGAGCCCTGGCAGATCACCTCCATGGTGCGCGGCATCATGCTCGACTTGGCCTCCGCGGCACCCTTGTCGTCGCCCTTGTCGTGGGCCTTCTCCCGCGCGTCCAGACGCTCGCCGAGAAGCTTACGCTCCCCGTCGGTCAGGTAGCGCGACATCTGGGGGTTGTTGAGCGAGTCCATGCGCACCCGCATCACCTCGTCGGTCTGCTCTCGGTAGGAAGGAATCCGCGCCTGCGTGACGATGCCGACGTGATCCGTCGCCCACTGCGGAACGATGTGGCGCGTCTCGTCGCACACGAGGATCGCGGTCTCGACTTCCAGGCGCCCTGGGATCATCATGGAGTTCACGCAGCCACCGAGAAGGGAGAGCGTGGGCACGATGCGCTCAAGCTCCCGGAACTGGTCGATGCGGATCACGCTCGCGTCACCCTTGCCCGTCAGCGTGCCGCCGTTGAACAGGAGCCGCAGGGCAGACTGAGTGAGTTGCCCCTCGCCGATGCCGCAGGCTTGGAGCAGGAACGCGCTCGACAGGCGCCGGAGCAGGTTGCGCATGGTGTCCGGGGTGATGGTCGGCACCCGTCCGAAACTGCCGTCGGCGAGACGCATGAGCTGCCTGTTCAGGTTCGCGTGGTTGCCATCGACGCTCGAATGGTGAGCAATCGGGCTCATGGCCTCAAGAAGGATCTGGTTGTGAAACGACTTGATCACGTCGGTCTCCTTTGGTCTCTTTGTTTCTCAAACTGATGAGCCAAAGATCGCTCAATCAATTGGGCGATCGATCGCCCGTTACTCTGCGCTCTCTTCGCGCTTCGCTCGGCAGCGGGCGATGAGCGCCGGGGCCTCATCTTCCAGCATGCGCAGCCACTCGGAGGCGTCGGCACCTACTGCCAGCCGCAGCTTGTCCGTCGCCTCAGAGAGGCGCTGCGTTGGCGCTCCGATGCGGAGCCCGGTGAAGAACTTCCCGACCCATTCATCGAAGCCCACCGCGTACCGCGTGGCTCGCACGAGACGGGTCTGGATCTGGTCCCAATGGGTGAGCAGACTGACTCCCGTCGCGAGGAAGCGCTTGCGCGCCTCAAGTACGAGGTCGATCGTCACCCCTCGCAGTTCTTCCCTTCTTTCCTTGCTGAGCACGTAGCTTCTCCTTCCACGCGGTCTCAAGCGCCGCGTACCGCTCTTCGTCGCGCTGCGCGAGCCACAGCGCCAGTTTGTACAGATCGCTGCCCCGCCATGGCTTGGCGAAGCGCTCCTCGAACTCCTCGATCTCGCGGAGGATTCGAGCGTAAGCGAACGACGACCATTCGCCCGTCTCTGCGCCCTCCTTTGAGCCGCCGAGCGTGGCGATCTCTGAGATGGCATCGACGAGGGGCCACAGGTCATCCGTCACGCGCACGTCAGTCTCTTCGAGACGGACGATGCCGTTGGTTCCTGGGGGGTTGACGGGACATCCGGGGATCGTGTGCTTCTGCCCTGACTCGCAGAGGGCCGCGAACCAGGGACCGATCTTCCGACGACGGAGGAAGGCGCGCACGAGGTCTTTCTCCCCCTTCGTCGCTGTCGTGAGGAAGGGTGTGCCGTCCACGATCTCGACGAGAGCGCAGTAGTTGCGCCAGTTGCCGCCTAGCTTCTTTCCCTCCTTCGCTTCACGCCCGGGGACCGGGCTCAGGCGCGAGTGCAGGAAGATGCAAGGCTCACACACCCAGGTGCCGGGTGGGTACTTCACCCGGTTCTGCCCCGTGTAGTTTGCCCCCTGCCAGTCGGTGCGCAGGACAGAGCGCCCCGCGTCACCGGCACACACCCAGCATAGCTCCCCGGGGGTATCGGAACAACCCTCCTGTCGTGGGGAGCCAGAGGCGATCCAGGTGAGATGTGTTGCGCTCGGCGCCTTGTGTGCGTCCATGGTTGCCATCATAGCACGAGGTGTGGTACGATGGCAACATGAAAGACATGGAATCACCGATCGTCCCGATCTCTCACACATGCCCCTGTGGGGTGCCTGTCGCCCCCCCAAGGGTCACATGCGGTGCGCCTGTGTGTCAGCGACGCCGGTCCTATGCACTGCACGCCGTCAACCCGCGTGCAGTGGAGACGAACCGTGCCCGGTGTCGCAGGTGGGACCTTGCCCGCGGCATCGCGCGCGAGCCTCAGCCGTGGCTCCTCGGCGTGCCGACGTGGGCGACCATGGCGCCGGGTGTGACAACTGAAGTCTTGGTCCTGCCCGAGATGACCGTGGAGTTCAAGGACGCGATCGGCCTACACGGCGCCCTCTCGCGTCTCGCAGCTACGGGTCACGCCGGGCAGTCGCCTGAAGGCGCTCTCCCCAGCTTTGCGCTTATCCCCGGCGAGACGTGGGCTGCGCACTGGCTGCGCCAGCCAGACCCCGCGCTGTTCGGCGCGCTGCACGAAGAATCGCGCGCAGGAGCCCCGCTGACCGTGCGGGGTCGCCGGGTGGCCCTCTACCTAGGGATGCCACGCCGAACCGTGCTGCAAGGCCGCTGGCGGCGTGGCAGGAACCTGCTTCGGCTGGACACGCTCACCCCGCTGATCCTCAACGCCACCCGACAGACCGGCAAGGGGCCAGCGGTCCATCACCGTGAGCTGACGAGTGCCACACTGGAGAGCGCGCTGTCGTCGCTGGCGCGGAGGTTGTATGGGATGGCTGAGGCTGGCGTGAAGGCGGAGATAGTCGAGAGCGCGGCGATCTGGGAACAGCGGAGACTGCCGGGCCACTGGGGTGAAGCTCCAGTGATCACGGGTCGCTGGACCGTCGCCGTGAACGCCGTGGGCGCGCGTATGCTGGAGTGCGCCGCAGTTACCGGCCTAGGTAGCCGCGTGGCGCTCGGGTACGGCCGGATCGTGATGTCGGCGATCGGCTAGAGGGTGCAAGAAAAATCTGCTACCGTCTCCAGTAGGCGGTAGCACTCGTGGGTTCTGCCGCTCGGGTCCATGTCGGTGTAGCGCACGCCGTCGAAATACTCGGCGAGGAGATCGAGGTGGCGATCGATCGCCTCCCAGATATACTCCCCGGCATCGATGCCCTCCTGAGCCAGAACTCGACGCACCTGCGACTCAGAGGCCCAGCGAGGCCACTCGGCGGCGATCTCATAGACGGTGCCGGTCTCGCCAGCGTACGCCTCAGCGACGGCCTTCTCTGTCGTCAGGCACAGCCCGCGAGAGAGGTTGCCGTTGAGGGTGCCGCGAGAACCGTGAAACATCGTCGTCATGAGATCAGTCTAGCGCGGCTGCCGCTGATTGCAAGAAATATTTCACCGCCGATGCTACATCCGAGCCGCCAAAGCACAGGCGATCGCGTCGTGGCGCTCTCGGGACAGGTACACGATGCCCCGGTTGGTGATGGCGAACCACCGTGACACGCCGGAGCGGCAGTCGGCGCCGACGCCGTGGATTCGGAGGGGGTTAGAGAAGTCCTGCGAAAGCATGGTCATAGGCGATCTCCATCCAAGCCCCAGCGACGGGGCAGTGAGTGATCCGGTAGAACTCGTAAGCCGGGTGAATGATTTCCTTCACGTCCAGGATCGCCCGGACGTGGATCTGAACCTCGCAGATGTGGCCGTCGATCTCGACGTTGACCAGCATGTCGCGGTAGCCCATGACGGGCCGCGCGAAGCGGTCCTTGACGCGAACGATCTTGGCCCGCTCCGCGAGCGCGCAGAACAGATCCGCGATCTTGGCACCGTCGTTCACCATCACCGTGGACCGGCACAGGTCCAAGAGCCGCGAGTAGTCCCCACCGAAGTCGGCCTGAGCCTTGCGCATCGCGCTCTCACGGGTCTTGATGGGGCCAACGAACCCCACCCCGCCGAAGTCGGCGGCGAGACCCTCAACGAGGGCGAGAAGCTGCGGCAGAGCGGCACGGGCGCCAGCGAAGAGGGTCTCGATGTCCTTCGTGTTCTGCGTCGTGTCCATGAGATGAGTCTAGCGCGGCTGGTGCCGATTGCAAGAAATATTTTCTCCGTCGAAGATCGCCACCGATCGCCGTGCCGATCGCCGTGCCGATCGCCGATCCTCTACCCTCTCTCATGGCCCGTACTCGCACCCCTCGCAAGAAGACCGTTCCTCCCACCGGTCAGGCGCAGAGCGTCGCCGCAGCGGAGACGAAGCCCGATGGGCAACTCGTCGAGTCCGAGACCCTAGCCGTCGTCGGGGCGGTCACTGGACCTTCGCCTCATGCAACCCAGCCCGTAGGCGCGCAGCCTGCCGGGTGGGCGCCCGAGAAGCCAGGTGCACCCAAGCGGACTGTCACGCCGCCGGAGATCGGGCTCGCCGAGCCTCCGGGCGACCGCGATCGGGTGGTCCAGTACACCTACGTCAGCGGCGTCGATCCGGTGAGCGGCTGGAGTGTCGATGCGCTCCGCAACGCCCTCATCTCGCTTAACCGAGGGACGTTCACCGCGGCTGGTGCTCTCGCTGACGACATGTGTACGGTGCCGATCATCGCCAAGTGCCTTGGAGAGCGCTACAACTCATTCACGACGCTCCCTTTGGTCGTGACTCCGACGACGAAGCGGGGCGACGGGCGGCACTGCGCCGACTTCATCCGGGAGGTCTGGCCAGACATCATGTCCCCGGCGACGCTGAGGACCATCCACAGGTACTTCCGCATGATGGGCTTCTGCATCATCGGCATGGATTGGGAGGAGCGCAGCGACGGGGGAAAACGCTACTGGCTGCCGCAGCTCAAGCCGTGGCAGCCTCAGCTCACCAGCTACATCCAGATGACCGACCCTCGCACGGTGGACGGGGGGCAGTGGTGCGCGCTGACGATGAACAAGGGGCTGCTCCACGTCGAGCCGGGGCGGGGCAGGTGGGCACTCCTCAAGGGTGAGGACATCCGCCCATGGCTGAGCGGAGGCGTGCGCGTCCTGGGCCAAGCCTTCGTCGGTTGGCAGGAGAACTTCCACGACAACATGGCCTGGCAGAACCGCTTTGGTCGCGGGATCATGAAGCTTTTCTACCCACGCGGCTACAACGTCCAGGAGATCGGGCAGGCTGCGCAGGGACTCGCACAGGCCGGTGGCGGTGGCGTGCTCCCCTGCATGACCGACAGCGACGGGAAACCGCTCGTCAACCTGGAGATGGTCAAGGCCGACGGCACCGGCTACCAGACGTACGAGAGCACAGAGAAGCGTTTGCTCAACGATATCCTGCTCTTCTTCCTCGGACAGAACATGACCAGCATCGGCCAGACGGGGGGGTATGCGCAGGCCCGGGTCCACGAGGGAATCCTCTGGAACAAGCGGGAAGAGGACGCCTCGAACTTCGGCGACGCGCGCTTGCAGGCTCGATGGGAGCAGGAGGGCAACCGTCGTCGGCTCGTCAAGGAGTGGATTCCCTGCGACGGCCCGTGGCGCACCCAGATCACCAACTGGATCGCCTACTTCAACTATGGTGCCTTCGACCTCGCGCCGCACGTCTGGTACGACGCGACGGAGCAGGAGAGCGAGAAGGAAGAGATGAACGCCCGTGCCGAACGCGGCGCCAAGCAGGCGTCGGCGCTCAAGGCCCTCGCCGAGGAACTGCTTCGCCGCAACGTGCAGATCTCCTGGTGGGGCAACATCCGCTTCGAGAAGACCTTCACCCCCGAGCTGAGCGAGCTGCTGGCGCAAAGCGGCTGCATCGCCATGTCGGGCGGGCTCGAAGTGGCCTCTGACCGTTTGCTGAATCTCATGAAGAAAGGCGTCTCGGTCGAACAGGTGGCGCAGGTGACCAAAGGCTTTGCCGATGCGGGCGTGCTGGTGCATGCCTACCTGATGTACGGCTTTCCCACGCAAACCGTGCAAGACACGGTGGACGCGCTCGAATACGTGCGCCAACTGTTTGAAAACGGCTGCATCCACAGCGGCTTTTTCCACCGCTTTGTCTGCACCGTGCACTCGCCGGTGGGCCGCAACCCGCAGGATTACGGCGTCGAGCTGGTGCCGCTGCCGCCGGTCACTTTCGCCAAGAACGACATCGGCTTCATCGACCCCACGCCCATGCCGCCGGGCGTGGACCACGACGTGCTCGGCCGGGGCCTGAAAAAAGCCATCTACAACTTCATGCACGGGGTCGGGCTCGAGCAGGACGTGCGCCAGTGGTTCGAGCTGCCACGCGGCGCCTGCCCCAAACCCACGGTGCGCCGCGAACACATCGCGCGCGCGCTCAGCAGCGCAGCGCGCTGAAAGCCCATCACCAGGGAATCGGCTCGCCCCGGTGGTCCAGAAACAGGGCTCGTCCGGTGGCCGGTGCCACGTCCAGCGCCTTGTCCAGATGGACAAGCTCGGGGTGCAGCGCCAGCATGAGCGAGGTTTCCAGCACCCCGCCATGTTCAAGATCCCAGCCCGGGAAGCCATCGGGATAGAGCCGCGTGATCGCCTCGGGATCGACGAAGTCCCAATAGGACAGGACCACGATCTTGACGTCGGTGATCCCGTCCCAGCGGAGCGCGCCGAGGAAGGTCAGGGTCCGCCACCGTCCCTGAGGGGCGAAGCCGCGCAGGCGCTGCCCCTTCGGGGCCCAGCCGCGCAGGGGAACCATGTTTGTCTTGATCCAGGTCTCGTCGATGAAGACCAGGCGTTGCGGATCGAGGCCGGCCTGCAGGGCCTGCCAGCGCCGCCGCCGACGGGCCACGTCGGCCCGGGCCTGCTCAAGAGCGAACAGTGTTTTTTTGAAGCTCAGCCCTTCGCGGCGCAGGAATGCCCAAACCGCAGTGTGCGAGACGACGACGCCATGGCCGGCCAGCTCGTCCTTGAGCTTATGAAGGGTCAG
>ERZ650311.216-NODE-216-length-40179-cov-15.745389_pt1 | contig 40179 bp, 27 predicted proteins | sample MGYA00376247_ERZ650311 | MGnify/ENA primary metagenome ERZ650311 (study PRJEB26733, sample SAMN07839324) | wastewater metagenome | biome: small river; feature: stream; material: water | place: USA: North Carolina | collected 2016-07-28 ...
AGCGGATGCCGAGGCCGCCGCCCAGGTCGATGTGGTCGAGCTTGATGCCTTCGCGAGCGAGTTGGTCCACGAGACCGAGGATCTTGTCGGCCGCTTCGGCCATCGGCGCCGGGTCGAGGAGCTGGGAGCCGATGTGGCAGTCGATGCCGCTGATCTCGATGTTCGGCAGCCTGGCGGCCTTGCGGTAGAGATCCAGCGCTTCGGTGAAGGCGACGCCGAACTTGTTGCTGCGCAGGCCGGTGGAAATGTACGGGTGGGTGTTGGGATTGACGTCCGGATTGACGCGGAAGGCGATCGGCGCCCGCTTGCCCATGCTGGCGGCCACCTCCGCGAGGCGGTCGAGTTCGGCGGCGGATTCGACGTTGAAGCAGCCGATGCCGGAGGTCAGCGCGTAACGCATTTCGTCGGTGCTCTTACCGACGCCGGAGAAGATCACCTTGCCGGCATCGCCACCGGCCGCCAGCACGCGGGCGAGTTCGCCGCCCGAGACGATGTCGAAACCGGCCCCGAGTCTGGCGAAGACCGACAGGATGCCGAGACTGGAGTTGGCCTTGACCGCATAGCAGATCAGCGACTTGCGCAGGCCGAGGGCGCGCTGATAAGACTCGTAGGCGGCGGTGAGGGCGGCGCGGGAGTAAACGTAGGTCGGGGTGCCGAAGCGGTCGGCAATGTCGGCGAGGGCGACCCCTTCGAGGGTCAGGCCGGCAGGGCCGGCGGCGAGCGTCGGCACGGGCAGGGCGGTCGTCATTGGGCGGGATCCTGAGGGGCGGGTTTGTTATGATCGGCCGGCGCCTGGGTAGGTGCCGGGGCGGGCTTGGCGGCAGGTTTGGTGGCCGGCTTGGGGATTTGCGGGAGGTACAGTGGCCCCTTGATTCCGCAGCCGCCGAGCACGATCAGGCCGCATGCCGCGGCGACAATGGCGATGGTTCGCATGAGTTCCGCGCAAAAACGGGAATGTTAACAGAACAAGGGGTAAGGCGATGGACGAAGCAGATTTCAATGCATTGGCGGATGCCGAACTGGCCCGTTTGGAGAGCCTGCTGGACGCCTGTGGGATCGATTTCGACTGCGAGGTGAAACCGGGCGGGATCTTGGAGCTTGAGTTCGAGAATGGCACCAAAATCATCGTCAATCGCCACACGGCGGCGCGGGAAATCTGGTTGGCCGCGAAGTCGGGCGGGTTCCATTTTCGCCCCGAGAACGGGCGTTGGCTGGGTACGCGGGATGGGGCGGATTTTTACGTCGTGCTGTCCCGTTGCATGGCGGAGCAGTCCGGCGAGCCGGTCAGTCTCAAGGGCTGACCGGCTTCCGTCCGGAGCGGCAGCTTTACTGTGGTGAGGCTGCCGGCGCCGGTGCTTCGTCCGCCGGGACGGTGCTGGCGGGTTCGTTGGGTGCCTCGGCGGGTGCATCGGGGAGGTTTTCCTTGTAGATCATCTCCTCGGTGGTGGAGCCGGCCGGCTTGACGCGGATGAGGCCTTGCGGAGCGGTCGGATAGGTTTCCGGCACGCCGTCGAGGGCTTTGCGCATGTAGTTGATCCACATGGGCAGGGCCGCCGCACCGCCGGTTTCGCCGCTGCCGAGCTTATGGGGCTGGTCGAAGCCGATCCACGCCACTGCGACCACGGTAGGCTGGTAGCCGCAAAACCACGCGTCCACGTATTCGTTGGTGGTGCCGGTCTTGCCGGCCAGATCGCCCCGCTTGAGGACCATGGCCTTGGTGGCGGTGCCGCGTCGGACGACGTCTTTCAGGATCGAATCCATCAGGTAGGCGTTGCGCTCGTCGATGGCGCGCTCGGCCGTTTCGCCGGCTACCGGTGGGTCGACGCGGGCGAGCACGTTGCCGGCTTCGTCCTGAATTTCCTTCACCAGATAGGGTTCGATGCGGTAGCCGCCATTGGCAAAGACCGAGTAGCCACGCAGCATCTGCCAGGGGGTGACGGAGCCCGCGCCAAGGGCCATGGTGAGGTAGGGCGGATGACGCTCTGCGTCGAAGCCGAACTTGGTGATGTAGTCCTGGGCATAGCGCGGGCCGACCGACTTGAGCAGGCGGATCGATACCATGTTCTTGGAGCGCGCCAGCGCGGTGCGCAGCGAAATCGGGCCGTCGTAGCGACCGTCATAGTTTTTCGGCTCCCATGCCTGGCTGCCCGTCTCTCCGGCGGGGAAGGAGAGGGGCGAGTCGTCCACCACGCTGTTTGGGCCATAGCCCTTTTCGAAGGCTGCCGAGTAGATGAAGGGCTTGAAACTGGAGCCCGGCTGCCGCCATGCCTGAGTGACGTGGTTGAACTTGTTGCGGTTGAAGTCGAAGCCGCCGGCCAGTGCGCGGATGGCGCCGGTACGCGGATCGGCTGCTGCGAGGGCGCCTTCGACCTCCGGCAACTGGGAGATTTCCCAGTGGTTGTTTTCGGTGTGCGTGATGCGGATCACGGCGCCGGGGCGGATACGCTTGTTGGGCGGCGCCTTGTCGCCGAGCATGGCGGATGCAAAGCGCACGCCTTCGCCGCTGATCTTGATGGATTCGCCATACCGGTAGGCCGTGACGGCGCCACCGCCCACCTTGGTGACGATGGCGGCCAGCATGTCGTCGTAGTCGGGGGTTTCGGCGAGGAGTTCGTCCAGCGTCTCGGTCTGCTCGGCGTTCATGCGGGCCGGATCGACGTAAGCCTCGGCGCCCCGGTAGCCGTGGCGGCGGTCGTAATCCATGATGCCGCGCCGCAGGGCGTGGTAGGCGGCATCCTGCTCGGCCTTGTTGATCGTCGTGATGACCTTGATGCCGCGGGTGTAGGCCTCCTCGCGGTATTGCTCGAAGGCGATCTGGCGGGCCATCTCGGCCACGTAGTCGGCGCTGCCGCCGAAATCCAGGTTGCCGGCGGTGTTGTTGCCGGTGGCCACCTTGAGCGGGGTGTCGATGGCCTGCTGCTGTTCGGTCGGGGTGATGAAGCCGAGTTCGGTCATCCGGCGCAGCACGTACTGCTGGCGCAGCGCGGCGCGCTTCGGGTTGACGATCGGGTTGTAGGCCGACGGCGCCTTGGGCAGGCCGGCGAGCATCGCCGCTTCGGCAATCGACAGGTCACGCAGCGGTTTGCCGAAGTAGGTCTGGGAAGCCACCGCGAAGCCATAGGCGCGGCGCCCGAGGAAGATCTGGTTGATGTAGACCTCGAGGATCTGGTCCTTGCTGAGGTTCTGCTCGATCTTGAAGGCCAGGAGGATTTCGTACAGCTTGCGGGAGATCGTCTTCTCGCGGGTCAGGAAGAAGTTGCGCGCCACCTGCATGGTGATCGTCGAGGCGCCCTGGCGCTTGCCGCCGGTGGCCAGGTTGGCGCCCGCGGCGCGCAGAATGCCGAGGAAGTCGACGCCCGAGTGCTGGTAGAAGCGGTCGTCCTCGGCGGCGAGGATGGCGTGCTTGAGGACCGGCGGCACATCCTGGATGTGCACCACCGCGCGGCGCTCCTCGCCGTACTCGCCGATCAGCGCGCCGTCTGCGGTATAGACGCGCAGCGGGATCTTGGGGTGATAGTCGGTCAGGGCTTCCAGCGACGGGAGCGTGGGCCAGGCAAAGGCGACAGCGATGGCGACGATTGCGATGCCGACCGCGAGGAGGCCGAGCAGGACGGCAAGAGGGTAGAGAACCCAACGCATGGCGGAAAGAAGGTGCAAGTAAAGTGCGGCATTATACGAGTACGCACTGCTGCCCGCCTGTTCGGGCGACGGCGGTGTTTTACAGGGTGTTGCTTTACACCTGTCATGGTTGTTGCTAGGATTTCATGTAGATTGTTGTTATTGCGCCTAACATAAAGAATTTTCAGGATTTTTTGTGATCGACCTATCCTTTCTCAGCCCCAGGACACGTCCCCTGATCGGCGTCGACATTTCGTCGTCGTCGGTCAAGATGGTCGAGTTGTCGGCTGTTTCCGGGGGCGGGTACCGGGTCGAGCGCTATGCGATCGAAGCCCTTCCCCGCGAAGCCGTGTCCGATGGCAATGTGGCCAACCTCGACGCCGTCGCCGAAGCGATCCGTCGCGGCTGGCGCCGTCTCGGCACCACCACCAAGTTCGTCGCGCTGGCGCTGCCCGCCTCGGCGGTCATCACCAAGAAGATCATTCTCCCGGCGGGGCTTCGTGATCAGGAGCTGGAGGTGCAGGTCGAATCCGAGGCCAACCAGTACATCCCGTTCGCCCTCGACGAGGTGAATCTCGACTTCCAGGTCATCGGCCCGGCGGCGTCCAGCACCGAGGAGGACGAGGTGCTGATTGCCGCGTCGCGCAAGGAGAAGGTCGAAGACCGCGTGGCCGCCGCAGAAGCCGCCGGCCTCAAGGCGCTGGTGATGGATGTCGAGTCCTACGCGGCGCTGTCGGCCTTCGAGCTGGTCCAGGCCCAGCTGCCCGGCCAGGGGGAAGACAAGATCATCGCCCTCGTCGATGCGGGCGCCAACGTGATGAACGTGTCGGTGCTGCGTAACGGCGTCCAGATCTACGCGCGGGAGCAGGCCTTCGGCGGCTTCCTGCTCACCCAGGACATCATGCGCCACTTCGGGATGTCCCTCGAGGAGGCCGAAAGCACCAAGCGCACCGGCTCCCTGCCCGAGAGCTACGAACCCGAACTGCTGCGGCCCTTCATGGACGCCCTGGCGCTGGAGGTCTCCCGGGCGCTGCAGTTCTTCTTCACCTCGACCCAGTTCAATCAGGTGGATCACATCGTGCTGGCCGGTGGCTGTGCGGTCATTCCGGGCCTCGCCGACACCGTCGCGGGCCGCACCCAGGTCGAGACCCAGGTCGCCAACCCCTTTGCGAACATGAGCCTGAGTTCCAAGATTCGCCCCAAAAATCTGGCGGCCGACGCACCTGCCCTGCTCGTGGCCTGCGGACTGGCGCTGCGGAGGTTTGATTCGTGATTCGCATCAACCTGCTCCCCCACCGGGAGGAAAAACGTAAGGCCCGACGCCAGCAGTTCTGGCTGTTTGCCGCGGTCGCGGCGCTATCCGGCGTGGCGGTGTGGTTTGTTGGCCACACGATCATCGCTGGCTACGTGGATGGTCAGGAAGCCAAGAACGTCTTCCTGAAGGAAAGCATCGTCGAACTCGACAAGGAAATCGCCGAGATCAAGGGCCTGCGCGAGCAGGCCGAGGCGCTGCTGTCGCGCAAGCAGGTGATCGAATCCCTGCAGACCAACCGAACCGAAACGGTCCAGATCTTCAACGAACTCGCCAGCCAGATGCCCGAAGGCGTCTATCTCAAGGGCCTCAAGCAGAGCGGTTCGCGGATCAATCTGACGGGTTACGCCCAGTCCAACGCGCGGGTCTCCAACCTGATGCGCAATCTGGAGGCTTCGCCCAATCTCGAGCGCGCCGATCTCGTCGAGGTCAAGGCCGCCACGCTGAACAACCGCCGGGTCAGCGAGTTCAGCCTCAACTTCACCATCGAGCGCCCCAAGACCGAAGAGCCGGTCGGCAAGCTGAAGGGAAAGACGCCCGTGATCGTAGGGGGTAAGCCGTAATGGGTCTCAGGGTGTCAATGGAGCAGATCCGGGGCCGGGATTACCAGAGCCTGATGCGGGATTTCAAGGGCCTGGATCCCAACGATCCGGGCCAGTGGCCGCTGCTGCCGCGGGTAAGCTTCCTCATCGCGATCTTCTTCGCCATCGTCGTCGGCGGCTGGTGGCTCGACTGGAGCACCCAGTGGTCGCAGCTCGAAACCAAGCGCGAAGAGGAAAGCCGCCTCAAGCAGGAGTGGAAGGAAAAGAAGGAGCAGGCGGTCAATCTGCCCGAGTACAAGCGCCAGCTGAGCGAGATCGACCGCCAGTTCGGCGCGCTGCTGAAGCAACTGCCCAACCGCTCCGAGATGGAAGCCCTGCTGGCCGACATCAACCAGGCGGGCCTTGGCCGCGGTCTGCAGTTCGAGCTGTTCAAGCCGGGCTCGGAAGTCATGAAGGATTTCTACGCCGAGCTGCCCATCGCGGTGCGCGTCATCGGCAACTACCACGACCTCGGTGAGTTCGTGAGCGATGTGGCGCAGATGCCGCGGATCGTCACCCTCAACGACATCGCAATCGAGACGCAGAAGGATGGCGTGCTCAAGTTCGATGCGACGGCCGTGACCTACCGCTACCTTGACGACGACGAAGTGGCCAAGCTGCGCAAGGAAAAGGCCAAGGAAAAGGCGGCTAAATGAAGAGCGTCCGATTGACCGCGCTGCTGCCGCTGGCTGCGGTGCTTCTGTTGTCCGGCTGCGGGGACGAGCAGGATGACCTGCGCAGCTGGATGGAAGAAAACTCCAAGGGGCTCAAGCCCAACCTCAAGCCGCTTCCGCCGATCCAGCAGGTCGTGCCGGTGAATTATCAGGGCGCGAGCAAGGTTGATCCGTTCCGGGTCGCCAAACTTGAGCCGGACAAAAAAGGGGGGCAGTTTGCTCCCGATGCCAACCGACGGCGTGAGCCGCTCGAAGCCTATCCCCTGGAATCGCTGAAGATGGTCGGTGTGCTGATGAAACGTGGGCAGTCCCACGCCATCATCTTTGCCGACAAGACGCTGCATCAGGTGAAGGTTGGCAACTATCTCGGACAGAACTACGGGCAGATCACCGCCATCACGGAGACGGAGGTCACATTGAAGGAACTCGTCGAAGATGCGAGCGGTGAGTGGACGGAACGCATCAGCACGCTGCAATTGCAAGAGCAGGCGCCTCAGGAGTCGAAGAAATGAAAACGGGACGTTGTGGCGTCAAGCTTGGCGCGTGGGTCATTGCAGCATGTTTCGGGGGGCTGACCCCGCTGGCGCCAGCCCTGGCGCAGACGCCGCCGGGGGCTGAAGCCCGGGCAGCCAACCGCATCGAGAACATCGTCGCCGCCGATCAGGGCGGCAACGTCATGCTCAAGCTCACCATGGCCCAGCCCCTGGCGGCCGTGCCGGCGAGCTTCAGCGTGGCCAATCCGGCGCGGGTGGCCTTCGATTTTCCCGATACCGCCAACGGCCTCGGGCGCAACAGCCAGGCGCTCAACGCCGGTGATCTGCGCAGTGTCAATATCGTCCAGGTGGGCGACCGCACGCGGCTGGTCCTCAACCTGACCCGCGTCTCGCCCTACGATGTCCGCATCGATGGCAAGGACGTGCTGATCACCCTCTCGTCGGCCCAGATGAAGGAAGCCACCGGCGTGGGCGTGGCCCAGTCGTCGCAGTTTGCGGCACCGTCGGCGGTCGGTATGGGCGAGCGTCACGCGATCCGCGACATCAACTTCCGCCGCGGCAAGGAAGGCGAAGGCCGGCTGGTGGTGGATCTGTCCGATCCGAACGCCGGCATCGACATCCGCCAGCAGGGCACCAGCCTGATCGTCGATTTCCTCAAGACCGACGTGCCCGAGCAGCTGCGTCGCAAGCTCGACGTGTTGGATTTCGGTACGCCGGTGTCCACCGTGCTGACCCAGGCTCAGGGCGGCAACGTGCGCATGACCATCACCCCCAAGGGGCTGTGGGAGCACAACGCCTACCAGAGCGACAACCAGTTCGTGCTCGAGGTGAAGCCGGTCCGCGAAGACCCGAACAAGCTCACCCAGGGCTCCGCCAAGGGGCGTTTTGGCGGCGAGAAGCTGTCGCTGAACTTCCAGAACATCGACGTGCGTTCGGTGCTGCAGGTCATCGCCGACTTCACGAACTTCAACATCATCACCAGCGATTCGGTGCAGGGCAACCTCACCCTGCGCCTGAAGGACGTGCCGTGGGATCAGGCGCTGGACATCATCCTGCAGGCCCGTGGTCTCGACATGCGCAAGAACGGCAACGTGATCTGGATCGCGCCGCGGGATGAACTCGCCGCCCGCGAGAAGCTCGATCTCGAGGCCAAGGCCCAGATCGGCGATCTCGAGCCGCTGCGCACCGAGAGCTTCCAGATCAACTACCACAAGGCCAAGTCGGTCGCCGAGTTCCTCAAGAGCAAGGACCAGACGGTGCTGTCCAAGCGCGGCAGCGTGGTGCCCGACGAGCGCAGCAACAAGATCTTCGTGAACGACATCCCGTCGCGCCTCGAAGAGATGCGCCGCCTGATCGCCGAGATCGACGTGGAAGTGCGTCAGGTGCTGATCGAAGCGCAGATCGTCGAAGCCACCGACACCTTCTCGCGCAATCTGGGCGTCCGCCTGGGCTTCGGCGGCAAGACCGGCGGCCTGCTGGGCTCCACCACCGGCGGCGTGCAGGTTTATCGCAACACCTTCGGGTCCGGCAATCTGTCGAACACCGGCTACCAGGCCGGCCAGATCGTCACGATGCCGAACTTCAACGATTCCCTCGGCGTCAATCTGCCGGCCTCGACGATCAACAACAAGCAGGCCGGTGCGTTCTCGCTGGCCCTGTGGAACAGCGCTGCCACGCGCTACATCGATCTCGAAGTCTCTGCCCTCGAAGCCGACGGTCGCGGCAAGGTGGTGTCCCGTCCGCGCGTGATGACCGCCGACAAGGCTGAGGCGATCATCGAGCAGGGTACTGAAATCCCGTACAACTCTGCGACCAGCTCCGGCGCCACCAGCGTGTCTTTCCGGAAGGCCAATCTGGCGCTCAAGGTCAAGCCGCAGGTCACGCCTGATGGCAAGATCATGATGACGCTCGAGGTGAACAAGGATTCGCCCAACTACAATGTGGCCCTGACCTCGGGCGTCCCGATCGACACCAAGCACGTCAAGACGGAAGTTGTCGTTGAAAACGGCGGTACGATCGTCATCGGGGGCATCTACACCCAGGATGTCTCCAACGCGACGACCAAGATCCCGCTGCTCGGCGATCTGCCGGTGCTCGGTTATCTCTTCCGCAGCAACGAGCGTAAAGACAACAAGACCGAACTGCTTGTCTTCATCACGCCGCGTATCATCAACGACCAGCTTGGGCTGCGTTGAACACCCAGGTCTGAAAGGAACTTCACATGCGTAATTTCGATGCACTCGGTCTCATCCCACCGGTTCGTCTCGCGTCTCTGGTGACGCTCGCCCTAGCTGTCGCAGGTTGCGGCGGCGGTGGCGGGGGCGGCAGTTCGTCCTCGGATTGCCCGACGGCCTTCTCGACGTCCTGTGGCACCGGCGGCACGGCCGCGGCAGACGGCACCATCGCGCTTTCCCTGACCGATGCCGCGTCGGGGCTCAGTAGCAACACCCTGTCCGCGGGCAAGCCCCTGACGGTCAAGGCGCTGGTGAAGGATGCCAAGGGAGTGGTCGTCCCGAATGCGGTGGTGAGCTTCACGACGGATGGGGGGCTGGCGGTGTTCGAGCCCGGTTCCGGTACGGCGTTGACCGATAGTAATGGGATCGCGTCCATCAATCTGCAGGCGGCCAGCCTTGCTGCGAGCGGAGCAGCAAACCTGACGGTCGCGGCGACCGTCGCTGACAAACAGGTCACGAAGACGATCGGCTATGCCGTCAGTCCTGGTACCGTTGCGCTCGCCAATCTGGCAGCTAACTCCACTTCACTCAGCGCTTACGCAAGTACTTCGATTTCGGTGCAGGTTTTGTTGAATGGTGTGCCGGCGACCTCCGCCCAGACCGTGAGCTTTTCCTCTGCTTGTGATACGGCCGGCAAGGCCAGCCTCAGCCGCAGCGTTTCCTCAGTGAACGGTGTCGCAACCGCTACCTATACCGATAAGGGCTGTGCTGGTACGGACACGATTACGGCTTCCGTGCAGGGCACCTCCAGTTCTCTTACGCTGCAGGTCGCGGCGCCGCAACCGTCCAACGTAAGCTTTATCTCGGCAACGCCGTCGTCGATCGTATTGGCTGGGACGGGGGGGGCGGGTCTGTCGTCCGACTCGATCGTCACCTTCAAGTTGGTCGATAGTACGAATAGCCCGATTGCTGGTAGGGCGGTTAATTTCGACTTGTCGACCCGAGTGGGCGGCATCAAGCTGAATGGCCAAAGTGCCGGTATCGTGCAGGGTACGACCGGCGCCGATGGTACTGTCAGCGTAACTGTAACTGCGGGGTCCGTGCCTACCCCGGTGTGGGTGACCGCGGAACTCGCCGGCAACGCGGCGATCAAGAGCCAGTCGCCTAATCTGACGATCTCCACGGGGCGTCCGACCCAGGACAGGTTCTCGCTGGCGGTTGAAACATTCAATATTGAAGGCGCCCATATCGATGGGGTGCAGACCACTTTGACTGCGCGGGCCTACGACCGTTTGGGTAATCCGGTTGTTAATGGCACGGTGGTCAATTTCATCAGTGAAGGCGGGGGGGTGCAGCCTTTCTGTACCACTGAGGACGGTGCGTGTTCGGTGAAGTTCACGTCCGCTAATTCCCGCCCCGCGGATGGTCGTGTGACGATCCTGGCGTACGCGCAGGGTGAGGAAAGTTTCGACGATTTAAACACCAATAACACCTGGGATCGTGGCGAGCCGTTCCGTGATCTGGGCGATGCCTTCGTCGACAATAATGAAAACGGCTCCTGGCAGTCCGGTGAGCGGGAAATCGCGTATGGTGCGACGCCAAAATCTCCCCCAACAGCTTGTGCAGGTATCTCCAAGGCTGGTACCTGCGATGATGTTTGGGGTGCAGCGCATGTGCGCAGGGTTGCCGTTATCACCCTTTCGAGTCACATAGTTGGTGCTGTCACTCCGAGCGTATTTGCTTCTCAGGGATGTTCTGGTAACTATACGTTCGTAGTTTCGGATGAAAATGACAACCCACTTCCGGCTGGTGCAACGATTACTAAGGTTGCTGATACTCTAAAGTGGACACAGCCTACTCCTGAGCCAACGAATGCGACCGAGCCTAGTGCCATTAGGCTTTTTTCTCTTGAACCCTCAGTCGTTCCACGTACTCCTAATGCAGGTGGAACCGCTCATACTTTGATAGTAAATGCAGGTTCCTGTACCGCAAAAATGAGTGGTTCTGTGACTTTGCGGTTCACAAGCCCGAGTGGTGAGTCAGTAACTCGCGACATTCAAATCAACTGATTTTTTCAGGGGGTGGAGTTGCTCCCGTTCCGGGGCTGTTAATGAAGCAAACTTGTGTAGTCCTCGTCGGTATGCCCGGCTCGGGCAAGACCACCGTGGGACGGGATCTCGCCAAGCGGCTGGGTCTGCGTTTCGTCGATTCCGACCACGAGATCGAGGCTCGCACGGGGGTCAAGATCCCGACCATCTTCGAGATCGAGGGTGAAGACGGGTTTCGCAAGCGCGAAACCCAGACCCTCGACGCACTCACCCGCGAATCCAACATGGTGCTTGCCACCGGTGGCGGCGCGGTGATCCGGCCCGAGAACCGCGCGCTGCTGCGGGAGCGCGCGGTGGTGGTGTTCCTCAGCGTGCCGCCGCAGATCCTGTGGGAGCGCACCCGCCACGACCGCAGCCGCCCGCTGCTCCAGGTGGCCGACCCGAAGGGCCGCCTCGAAGAACTGCTCAAAGCCCGCGGCCCCTTTTACCGGGAGGTCGCTCACATCATCGTCGAGGGCGGGCGCGGCACGCCCAGCGCGATGGTGAAGATGATAGAGAAGGAATTGCAGGCCCTATGCGAACCCTGAGCGTCGCGCTGGATGCGCGCAGCTACCCCATTCACATCGGCACCGGGCTGCTGGCTGACCCGGGCCTGATCCTGCCCTACCTGAAGACCACGCGGGTCGCGGTGATCACCAACACCGTGGTCGGTCCGCTGTACCTGGCGCCCTTCGTCGCCGGGCTGCGCGAGCGCGGGCTGCGGGTCACCGAGATCGTGCTGCCCGACGGCGAGGCCCACAAGGACTGGCCCACCCTCAACCTGATCTTCGATGGCCTGCTCGGCGAGCGCTGCGACCGCAGCACCACCCTCATCGCCCTCGGCGGCGGGGTCGTCGGCGACATGGTCGGCTTCGCGGCCGCCAGCTACCAGCGCGGGGTGCCCTTCATCCAGGTGCCCACCACACTGCTGTCCCAGGTGGATTCGTCGGTCGGCGGCAAGACGGCGATCAACCACCCGCTCGGCAAGAACATGATCGGCGCCTTCTACCAGCCCCGGCTGGTGCTGGCCGACATCGCCACCCTCAACACCCTGCCCGATCGCGAACTCAAGGCCGGCCTCGCCGAAGTCATCAAGTACGGCCTGATCCGCGACCTGCCCTTCCTCGAATGGATCGAGGCCAATCTCGAGCGCCTGCTGGCCCGCGACGCCGACGCCCTCGCCGAGGCCGTCGAGCGCTCCTGCCGCAACAAGGCCGAAGTGGTCGCCGCCGACGAGACCGAGCAGGGTGAGCGCGCCACCCTCAACCTGGGGCACACCTTTGGCCACGCCATCGAGACCGGCCTCGGCTACGGCGAGTGGCTGCACGGCGAGGCGGTGGCCGCTGGTGCGGTGATGGCCGCCGAGCTGTCGCACCAGCTGGGCTGGATCACCGAGGCCGACGTGGCGCGAGTCCGCCGGATCCACGAGCGTGCCGGCCTGCCGGTGAAGGGCGCGCCCCTCGGCGCCGACCGCTATCTCGAGCTGATGGCCCACGACAAGAAGGTGAGCGACGGCACTTTGCGGCTGGTGCTGCTGAAGGCGATCGGCAAGGCCGTGATCAGCGCCGAGGCCAGCACCGCCGAGATCCGCGCCACCATCGAGGCGTGCTGCTGAGCCGCCCCCGCCGATGAGCGAACTGGCGCCCTACGCGGTCAGCGAAGCCAACACCCGTGGCCGGCGGGTGGCGGAGGCGCCGCCGCTGGCGCGGGGCGAGTTCCAGCGCGACCGCGACCGCATCGTGCATTGCACGGCCTTCCGCCGGCTCGAATATAAAACCCAGGTCTTCGTGAACCACGAAGGCGATCTGTTCCGCACCCGCCTCACCCACAGCATCGAGGTCGCCCAGATCACCCGCTCGATCGCCCGGGCGCTGCGCCTCAACGAGGATCTCGCCGAAGCCGTCGCCCTCTCCCACGATCTGGGGCACACCCCCTTCGGCCACGCCGGCCAGGAGGCGCTCAACGGCTGCATGAAGGATTTCGGCGGTTTCGAGCACAACCTCCAGTCGTTGCGCACCGTCGATCTGCTCGAAGAGAGCTACGCCGACTTCAACGGCCTCAACCTCCTTCACGAGACGCGGGAGGGCATCCTCAAGCATTGTTCGCCGAAGAACGCGGAACTGCTCGGGGACATCGGCCGGCGCTTTCTCGAAGGCCGGCAGCCGTCCCTCGAGGCCCAGCTGGCCAACCTCGCCGACGAGATCGCCTACAACAACCACGACGTGGACGATGGCCTGCGCTCGGGGCTCATCAGCCTCGAACAGCTCGACGCCGTGCCGATCTTTGCCCGCAATCGGCGCACCGTCGAGGCCGCCTATCCCGGTCTGGCCGGCCGCCGGCTGATCCACGAGACCATCCGACGCATGATCAACATGATGGCCGTCGATCTCATCGAACAGACCCGCCACAACATCCAGGCCGCGGATGTGACAAGCCTGGAGGACGTGCGCAGCGCGCCCCGCCTGGTGGCCTACAGCACCGATCTGCTGCCCGAGCTGCGGATTCTCAAGGGCTTCCTCCGTGACAACCTCTACCACCACTACCAGGTGCTGCGCATGACCGACAAGGCCCGGCGCATCATCCAGGACCTCTTCGGCGCCTTCATGAACGACCCGCGCCTGCTGCCGCCCCAGTACCAGCAGATGGCCCGGAACGACAAGCCGCGGGCCATCGCCGACTACATCGCAGGCATGACCGACCGCTATGCCATGAAGGAACATCGCCGCCTGTTTGCTGTCGGCGAAATCTACTGAAGCCGCGCCGGTCTTGCGGCAGCGCAAAAAATCCTTGAAGGACGGGCACCTGCGGCGGTATATTCGACCCTCGCCCAATGTGTTTGAACGGTCTCCTCGTCGGGATCACGCGTAGCCGGCCGGCCATGCTTTGCCGGCTTTTTCACGGTTCGGACGGGGCGTTTTCCGCAGTTTGAAGGTCCGGCGTTACAGCAACGCGAACGCCGGTGTGTGTTGTGTCGAGGAAAAACAAGATGGATCTTCCCCTGGAGCAGGGTCTGTACGACCCCGCCAACGAACATGACGCCTGTGGTGTCGGCTTCATCGCACATATCAAGGGCAACAAGACTCACGACATCGTTCTGCAGGGTCTCGAAATCCTGAAGAACCTGGATCACCGGGGTGCTGTGGGTGCCGATCCGCTGCAAGGCGACGGCGCCGGCATCCTCATCCAGATTCCGGACACCCTGTTCCGCGAAGAGATGGCCAAGCAGGGCGTGACGCTGCCGCCCGCCGGCGACTACGGTGTCGGCATGGTCTTCCTGCCGAAGGAGCACGCCTCCCGCCTCGCCTGCGAGGAAGAGATCGAGCGCGCCACCCGTGCCGAAGGCCAGGTCGTCCTCGGCTGGCGCGATGTGCCCACCGATCCGGCCATGCCCATGTCGCCCACCGTCAAGGCCAAGGAGCCGGTGATCCGACAGGTCTTCATCGGCCGCGGTCCCGACGTGATGGTCACCGACGCCCTGGAGCGCAAGCTGTACGTGATCCGTCGCCGTGCCGCCAACGCCATCGCCGCGCTCAAGCTGAAGCACTCCAAGGAGTTCTACACCCCGTCGATGTCCGCCCGGACCATCAACTACAAGGGTCTCCTCCTCGCCGACCAGGTTGGTCAGTACTACTTCGATCTGCAGGACCCGCGTTGCGTGTCCGCGCTGTCGCTCGTCCACCAGCGCTTCTCGACCAACACCTTCCCGACCTGGCATCTGGCCCACCCGTTCCGTTACATCGCCCACAACGGCGAAATCAACACGGTTCGCGGCAACTACAACTGGATGCGCGCCCGCGAGAAGGGCACCCACTCGCCGCTGCTGGGTGAAGACCTGCAGAAGCTGTGGCCGCTGATCTATCCGGGTCAGTCCGACTCCGCCGCCTTCGACAACGCCCTCGAACTGCTGGTGATGAGCGGCTACTCCCTGGCCCACGCGATGATGATGATGATTCCCGAAGCCTGGGAATCCCACACGCTGATGGACCAGAAGCGTCGCGCCTTCTACGAATACCACGCCGCCATGATGGAGCCGTGGGACGGCCCCGCCGCCGTGGCCTTCACCGATGGCCGCCAGATCGGCGCCACCCTCGACCGTAACGGCCTGCGCCCCGCCCGCTACCTCGTCACCGACGACGACTACGTGGTCATGGCGTCCGAATCCGGCGTGCTGCCGATCCCCGACGAGAAGATCGTCAAGAAGTGGCGCCTGCAGCCGGGCAAGATGTTCCTGATCGACATGGAGCAGGGCCGCATCATCGACGACAAGGAGCTCAAGGAGTCCCTCGCCGCCGCCAAGCCTTACCAGGAATGGCTGTCCCGCATCAACATCAAGCTCGACTCCTGTGCCGAGCCCGAAGCCGATGCCGCGCCGACCTTCTCCGCCTCCCTGCTGGATCGCCAGCAGGCTTTCGGCTACACCCAGGAAGACATCAAGTTCATCCTCGAGCCGATGGCCAAGAGCGGTGAGGAAGCCGCCGGCTCGATGGGCAACGACAGCCCGCTGGCCGTCCTGTCCTCGCGCAACAAGCCGATCTACAACTACTTCCGTCAGCTGTTCGCCCAGGTGACCAACCCGCCGATCGACCCGATCCGCGAACAGCTGGTCATGTCGCTGGTGTCCTTCGTCGGCCCGCGTCCGAACCTGCTCGGCATCAACGAGATCAACCCGCCGTACCGCCTGGAAGTCACCCAGCCGGTGCTCACCTTCGCCGACATGGCGAAGCTGCGCGGCATCGCTGGCTACACTGGCAACAAGTTCCGCTCCGCCGAACTCGACATCTGCTACCCGCTCGCCTGGGGCAAGCAGGGCGTTGAAGCGCGCCTGGCCTCCCTGTGCGCTGAAGCCGAGAACGCGGTGCTCAACGGCTCCAACATCCTGATCGTCTCCGACCGCAAGGTCGACGCCGACAACGTTGCGATCCCGGCGCTGCTCGCCACCTCGGCGATCCACCAGCACCTGGTCACCCAGGGCCTGCGTACCCGCACCGGTCTGGTCGTCGAGACCGGCTCCGCCCGCGAGACCCACCACTTCGCCGTGCTGGCCGGCTACGGCGCCGAGGCGGTGCATCCCTACCTCGCCCTCGAAACCCTGGCCCAGATCGCCAAGGGCGATGCCGAACTCACCGAGAAGTACACCAAGCACTTCATCAAGGGTGTCGGCAAGGGCCTCATGAAGGTCATGTCCAAGATGGGCATCTCCACCTTCATGTCCTACACCGGCGCGCAGATCTTCGAAGCCATCGGCCTCCAGAAGTCGCTGGTCGAAAAGTACTTCACCGGCACCTCGTCGCAGGTTGAAGGCATCAGCGTGTTCGAGGTGATGGAAGAGGCGATCCGCCTGCACCAGCAGGCCTTCAGCGCCGATCCGGTGCTCGCCAACGCTCTTGACGCCGGCGGCGAATACGCCTTCCGGATCCGCGGTGAAGAGCACATGTGGACCCCGGACGCCATCGCCAAGCTCCAGCACTCCACCCGCTCCGGCAAGTACGACACGTACAAGGAATACGCCAAGATCATCAACGATCAGAGCAAGCGCCACATGACCCTGCGCGGCCTGTTCGACCTCAAGCCTGCTGGCGCTCCGGTGCCGCTGGAAGAAGTCGAATCCGCCAAGGAGATCGTCAAGCGTTTTGCCACCGGCGCGATGTCCCTCGGCTCGATCTCGACCGAAGCCCACACCACCCTCGCCGTGGCGATGAACCGCATCGGCGGTAAGTCGAACACCGGTGAAGGCGGCGAGGATCCGAAGCGCTTCTTCCCGATCGCCAAGGACACCACCCTGTCCGAAGTCATCGGCGCCAGCCGCGTCGAGCGTGATATCGAACTGAAGGCCGGCGACAGCCTGCGTTCGTCGATCAAGCAGGTGGCTTCCGGCCGCTTTGGCGTGACCACCGAATACCTCGTCAATGCCGACCAGATCCAGATCAAGATGGCCCAGGGCGCCAAGCCCGGTGAAGGCGGTCAGCTGCCCGGCCACAAGGTGTCCGAGTACATCGGCTTCCTGCGTCACTCGGTGCCGGGCGTCGGCCTGATTTCGCCCCCCCCGCACCACGACATCTACTCGATCGAAGATCTGGCCCAGCTGATCCACGACCTGAAGAACACCAACCCGATCGCCGACATCTCGGTGAAGCTGGTGTCCGAAGTGGGTGTCGGCACGGTTGCTGCCGGTGTCGCCAAGGCCAAGGCCGACCACGTGGTGATCGCCGGTCACGACGGCGGTACCGGTGCCTCGCCCCTGTCGTCGATCAAGTACGCCGGTTCGCCGTGGGAGCTCGGCCTCGCCGAAACCCAGCAGACCCTGGTGCTCAACCGCCTGCGCAGCCGCATCCGCGTGCAGGTCGACGGCCAGATCAAGACCGGTCGCGACGTGGTCATCGGCGCCCTGCTGGGTGCTGATGAGTTCGGCTTCGCCACCGCGCCGCTGGTCGTCGAAGGCTGCATCATGATGCGCAAGTGCCACCTGAACACCTGTCCGGTGGGCGTGGCCACGCAGGATCCGACCCTTCGCAAGCGCTTCTCCGGCCAGCCGGAGCACGTGGTGAACTACTTCTTCTTCGTTGCCGAAGAAGTTCGCGAGCTGATGGCCGAGCTGGGCATCCGCAAGTTCGAAGACCTGATCGGCCGCGCCGACCTCCTCGACATGCGTGCCGGCATCGAGCACTGGAAGGCCAGCGGCCTGGATTACAGCCGCATCTTCCACCTGCCGAACGTCCCCGCCGACGTGCCGCGCATCCACACCGAAACCCAGGACCACAACCTGGGCAAGGCGCTGGACAACCAGCTCATCGAGCTGGCCAAGCCGGCCCTCGAGAACGGCGAGAAGGTCAATATCGAACTGCCGGTGCGCAACATCAACCGCACCGTCGGCGCGATGCTGTCGGGCAAGTTCGCTGCCAAGTACGGTCACGCCGGCCTGCCGGACGACACCGTGCATATCAAGCTCAACGGCACTGCCGGCCAGAGCTTCGGCGCCTTCCTGTCCCGCGGCCTGACCCTCGAACTGGTGGGTGAAGGCAACGACTACGTCGGCAAGGGCCTCTCCGGTGGCCGCATCGTCGTCCGCCCGGCGGCCGGCTTCAAGTGCGAGACCCCGTCCAACATCATCATCGGCAACACCGTGCTGTACGGTGCCACCGAAGGCGAAGCCTACTTCGCCGGCGTTGGCGGCGAGCGTTTCGCGGTGCGTAACTCCGGTGCGACGACGGTCGTCGAAGGCGTGGGCGACCACGGCTGCGAATACATGACCGGCGGCACCGTGGTGGTGCTCGGCATGACCGGCCGCAACTTCGCGGCGGGCATGTCCGGTGGCGTTGCCTACGTGTTCGACGAAGACGGCACTTTCGAGTCCCGCTGCAACATGGCCCAGGTGGCCCTGGAGCCGGTTGAGGAAGAATTCGCCGCCCGCAAGGGTTCCGAGGCCGGCGACGATCTCGAAGGCCACGGCCGTGTCGACGTGCGTCACCTGGGCATGGCCGACGAGGCCCTGCTGAAGATGCTGATCGAACGTCACGCCACCTACACCGGCAGCGAACGCGCCAAGGCCATCCTGGCCGACTGGGCAGCCTACCGCTGCAAGTTCGTCAAGGTGATGCCGCACGAATACCGTCGCGCGCTGGCCGAAATGGCCGCGCAACAACAGAAAGAACTGGAGGCCGCGTAACATGGGCAAGCCAACTGGGTTCCTCGAATTTGAGCGCCTCTCCGAGGCTTATGCGCCGGTCGAGCAACGTCTCAAGAACTACAAGGAATTCGTCGTCACCCTGACCGACGAAGAAGCGAGCAAGCAGGGCGCGCGCTGCATGGACTGCGGCATCCCGTTCTGCAACAACGGCTGTCCGGTGAACAACATCATTCCCGACTGGAATGATCTGGTTTACCGCGGCAACTGGAAGGAAGCGATCGAGGTTCTGCACTCGACCAACAACTTCCCGGACTTCACCGGCCGCATCTGTCCGGCGCCCTGTGAAGCCGCCTGCACGCTGAACATCAACACCGAAGCCGTGGGCATCAAGTCGATCGAGCACGCGATCATCGACAAGGCCTGGGAAAACGGCTGGGTCAAGCCCCAGCCGGCCGCCGTCAAGACCGGCAAGAAGGTCGCGGTCGTCGGTTCCGGCCCCGCCGGCCTGGCCGCGGCCCAGCAGCTCGCCCGCGTCGGCCACGACGTGACCGTGTTCGAGAAGAGCAGCCGCATCGGTGGTCTGCTTGGTTTCGGCATCCCCGACTTCAAGCTCGACAAGTCGGTGATCGACCGCCGCGTCGAGCAGATGCAGGCCGAAGGCGTGGTCTTCAAGACCAAGGTGCTGGTGGGTGACAAGAACCTGCCCGCCGGCATCAACAACGACGCGACCGAAGTCGTCTCCGCTGACGCGCTCAAGGCCGAGTTCGACGCTGTGATCCTCGCCGCCGGCTCTGAAGTGCCGCGCGATCTGCCGGTCCCGGGCCGTGAGCTGAAGGGCATCTACGCCGCGCTGGAATTCCTGATCCCGCAGAACAAGGAAGTCCAGCAGGGCATCGCCAACCCGATCAACGTCAAGGGCAAGCACGTCATCGTGATCGGCGGCGGCGACACCGGCTCCGACTGTGTGGGCACCTCCAACCGCCACGGTGCGGCGTCGGTGACCCAGTTCGAACTGATGCCGATGCCCCCGGAGTCCGAGAACAAGGCGCTGACCTGGCCGTACTGGCCGTACAAGCTGCGCACCTCGTCCTCCCACGACGAAGGCTGCTCCCGCGATTTCGCGGTGGCGACCAAGGGCTTTGTGGATGACGGCAAGGGCAACGTCAAGGCCCTGAAGGCTGTCCGCCTCGACTGGAAGGACGGCAAGATGGCCGAAGTGGCCGGCTCCGAGTTCGAGCTGCCCTGCGACGCGGCCTTCCTGGCGATGGGCTTCACCAACCCGGTGGGCTCGCTGCTCGACGCCTTCGGTGTCGAGAAGGACGCCCGCGCCAACGCCAAGGCGACTACCGATGGCGAAGGCTGCTACCGCACCAACGTCGATAAGGTCTTCGCCGCCGGTGACGTGCGTCGTGGCCAGTCCCTGGTGGTGTGGGCGATCCGCGAAGGCCGTCAGGCTGCCCGCGAGGTCGACGCCTTCCTGATGGGTTCGTCCGTCCTGCCGCGCTGATCCACCGATCATCGCAGCCAGCAAAAAGCCCGGGGTGACCCGGGCTTTTTGTTTTTGCCCCGGCGATGTGCCGGGGTGGGGAAGGGCTCAGCCCAGCCCGAGGAGATTGACGGCGTGGTGGCCGATCATCCATTCCTCGTTGGTAGGCACCACCAGTACCTCGACCTTGCTGTCCTTGGTGTGGATGCGCGTGGCGTGACGCTGGTTGGCGGCCGGGTAGAGGCGCAGGCCGGTCCATTCGAGCCATTCGGCGATGCGGGCGCGGATCGGCGCGGCGTGCTCGCCGATGCCGCCGGTGAACACCAGCGCCTCGAGGCCGCCGGCCGCCATCGACAGCTGGCCGATCATGCAGGCCGCGCGGTAGCAGAACAGCTCGATGGCTTCCTTCGCCGAGTCTTCATCGGATTCGAGCAGCGCGCGCATGTCCTGGCTGAGGCCGGAGACGCCCAGCAGGCCGGACTGCTTGTAGATCAGGTTGGACAGCCCCTTGGCATCCATGCCCTTCTGCTCGACGAGGTGGAGGATCACGCCGGGATCGAGGCTGCCGGTGCGGGTGCCCATCATCAGGCCGTCGACGGCGGTAAAGCCCATCGAGGTGTCGCGGGACTGCCCTTCGTTCAGCGCGCACATGCTGGCGCCGTTGCCCAGGTGGGCGATGATGATGGCACCGCGAGCCTTCTCCTCGCCGAGGAGATCCGGCAGCTGGCGCGACACGTACTCATACGACAGGCCGTGGAAGCCGTAGCGCTTCACGCCTTCGTTGAACAGCGCGCGGGGCAGCGGGAAGCGCTCGGCCACCGGCAGACGGGTGCGGTGGAAGGCGGTGTCGAAGCAGCCCACCTGACGCACATCCGGCATCAGCCCGAACAGCGACTTGATGGCGCGCAGGTTGTGGGGCTGGTGGAGCGGGGCGAGGGGAATCAGGGTTTCCAGTTCGGCGACGACTTCCGGCGTGAGCACCACTGGCGCGCCGTAGTGGTCGCCGCCATGCACGATGCGGTGGCCGGCGGCGACGATCTCGACGCCCGGGCTGTGACGGTTGATCCAGTCGAAGATGAACTCCAGCGCCAGCCGGTGCTGGCCGTTCTGGTCAGTGCCGGCGGGCACGGTGAGCGCTTCGGTGAAGCGTTCGCCGGAGCTGGTGTCCTTGGCGGTCATCAGCGGCTCGGCGCCGATGCCTTCGACCTGCCCCGACAGGCGCGGCATGTCGGCCAGCTTCGGGGTCATCGGGAAGAGGGCGAACTTCAGGCTGGAGGAGCCCGCGTTGAGGATGAGGACAGCTTTCACAGGCGAACTCCCTGGCGACGTTTGTGGGCCATCAGCTGCGCGATGGCGCAGGATGCAGTACGGGTTTCGGCGGTATCCGCGCGGCTGGTGAGCACGATGGGCACGCGGGTGCCGAGCACAACACCGGCCATCAGGGCGTCGGCGAGGTATTCGAGCTGCTTGGCGACCATGTTGCCGGATTCGAGATCGGGCACCACCAGGATGTCGGCCTGGCCGGCGACGGCGGAGCGAATACCCTTGGTCTTGGCGGCTACGAGCGACACGGCGTTGTCGAAGGCCAGCGGGCCGTCGAGCAGGCCGCCCTTGATCTGGCCGCGGTCGGCCATCTTGCACAGGGCGGCGGCGTCGAGGGTGGAGCGGATCTTCACGTTGACGGTCTCGACCGCCGAGAGGATCGCCACCTTGGGCTCGGGCACGCCCATCATGATCGCCAGTTCGATGGCGTTCTGGATGATGTGGACCTTGTCTTCGAGGCTCGGCGAGATGTTGATCGCCGCATCGGTGATGAGCAGCGGATGCGGGTAGGTCGGCACGTCGGCCATGAAGACGTGGGAGATGCGGCGCGAGGTGCGCAGGCCGGTCTCCTTGGCGACGACCTCGCTCATCAGCTCGTCGGTGTGCAGCGAGCCCTTCATCAGCGCGTCGACTTCACCGTTGCGGGCCATGCGCACCGCGGTTTCGGCCGAGGCGTGGCTGTGGGGCACGTCGACAATGCGCACGCCGTGGAGGTCGATGCCCTCGCGTTCGGCGACTTCGCGGATCTTGTTTTCGGGGCCGATCAGCACCGGGATGACGAGGCCGGCGTCGCGGGCCTGGATCGGGCCGCGCAGGGATTCGGTGTCACAGGGGTGGGCCACGGCGATGGGGATCGGCTCCATGCCCTTGGTCATCTCGAGCACGTGCAGGTAGCGCTGCTGGCGGTCGGAGATGGTGATCTCGGGCAGGGCCATGCGCGGGCGCTTGATCTTCTCGGTGGGGGCCATGACCTCGGCGGTGCCGTCGATGACCTTGAGGCCGTCCTGATTGACGCACAGACATTCGAGCAGCAGATGGTGGTTGTGCTCGAAGCGCTGGACGCAGGTGATGGTGACGGTGAGGGTGTCGCCGATGGTGATCGGGCGCCAGAACTTGAGGGTCTGGCCCACATACACGGTGCCGGGGCCGGGGAATTCGGTGCCGAGGATCGACGAGATCAGCATGCTACCCCACATGGAGTGGCCGACGACCTCGCGGAACTGGCTGGAACGGGCGAACTCCGGGTCCACGTGGGTGGGATTCACGTCGCCGGACATCACCGCGAACAGGTGGATGTCCTCGGGGAGCAGGGTGCGGACGAGCTGGGCGGAGTCGCCGACGGCGATTTCGTCAAAGGTGCGGTTCTGGATGAAATCGCGAGCTTGTGTAGTCATGATGTTTCCTGAATTATTGCCTTGCAGCACGACGATTCTACGGAAAGACTCGAAACTAACTTTAGCACTAGATCAAAACATTGTTGCGTCGCATCACGCTTCGCGGGGCAATGCCGCCTGTTTCGAGAACTGTGTCGCAATTTTCATAAAAACCCGCGTGATAGAATCCGACCGAGCCAAATTCAAACCGCATTGAAGGATGTCCATGGAAGTGATCGTTCTCGCCGCCGGGCAGGGCAAGCGCATGCGCTCGGTGTTGCCGAAAGTACTTCAGCCCCTCGCGGCCAAACCGATGCTGGGGCACGTGCTGGACACGGCCCGGGTGCTGGAAGCCCGACGCATCGTGGTGGTGTATGGCCACGGAGGCGAAGTGGTGCGTGAAGCCCTCGACGCCCCAGATCTCGCCTGGGCCCGTCAGGACCCGCCCCAGGGCACCGGCCATGCGGTGCAGCAAGCCATGCCGCTGGTCGAAGACGGCGACATCGCGCTGATCCTCTACGGCGACGTGCCGCTGATCGGCGTGCCCACCCTGCAGCGCCTGATGGCCGCCGCCAGCGACCGCCAGCTGGCGCTCCTCACCGTGGATATGGACGACCCCACCGGCTATGGCCGGATCATCCGCAACGACGCCGGCAAGGTCACCTGCATCGTCGAGGAGAAGGACGCCAGCCCCGAGCAGCGCCAGGTGCGCGAGGTGAACACCGGCATCCTCGCCGCACCGGTCGAGCGCCTGCGCGGCTGGCTCGCCAACCTCAAGAACGACAACGCCCAGGGCGAGTACTACCTCACCGACATCATCGCCATGGCGGTGGCCGACGGCCTGGATGTGGTCACCACTCAGCCCGACGCCTTCGAGGAAACCCTCGGCGTCAATAACAAGACCCAGCTCGCCGAACTCGAGCGCATCCATCAGCGCAACATCGCCCGGGGCCTCACGGACGCCGGCGTTACCGTGATCGATCCGGCCCGCATCGACGTGCGCGGCACGCTCACCTGCGGCCGCGACGTCGAAATCGACGTGAACTGCATCTTCGAAGGCAAGGTCGAGCTCGCCGACGGCGTGCGCGTGGGCGCCAACTGCGTGATCCGCAACGCCACCATCGGCGCCGGCACCAAAATCGCCCCGTTCTCCCACATCGAAGACACCACGATGGGCGCCGCCTGCGCCATCGGCCCCTACGCCCGCACCCGCCCCGGCACCGTGCTGGGCGAGGACGTGCACCTGGGCAACTTCGTCGAGGTGAAGAACAGCGTGATCGCCAACCACTCCAAGGCCAACCACCTGGCCTACGTGGGCGACGCCGACATCGGCCAGCGCGTCAATGTGGGCGCCGGCACCATCACCTGCAACTACGACGGCGCCAACAAGTTCCGCACCATCATCGAGGACGACGTGTTCATCGGGTCCGACACCCAGCTCGTGGCCCCCGTCCGGGTGGGCAAGGGCGCCACCCTCGGCGCCGGCACCACGCTGTCGAAGGATGCGCCGGCCGGCGAGCTCACGGTCTCGCGCGCCAAGCAGGTCTCGATCCCGGGCTGGAAGCGTCCGGTCAAAGTCAAGAAAGCCTGATCCCCTCATTTTTTCGGCCCGGCCATGATGGTCGGGCCTTTTCGAAAGGTTTCCGCTCATGTGTGGCATCGTCACCGCCATTGCCCGTCGCAACATCGTTCCCGTGCTGCTCGAAGGGCTGCGCAAGCTTGAATACCGCGGCTACGATTCCGCCGGTCTCGCCGTCCTCAAGACCGAGGGCAAGCCCGAAGTCATGCGCCTGCGCGCCGTTGGCCGGGTGGCCGAACTGACCGCCCAGGCCGACGCCACTGGCCTCACTGCCAACATCGGCATCGCCCACACCCGCTGGGCCACCCACGGCGTGCCCTCCGAGCGCAACGCCCACCCGCACATCTCCGGTGGCCTGGCGGTGGTGCATAACGGCATCATCGAGAACTTCGAAGAGCTGCGCACCCAGCTGCGTGCCAAGGGCTACGTGTTTACGTCCGAGACCGACACCGAAGCCATCGCCCACCTGCTGCACGACAAGCTCAAGACCATCCCCGACCTCTTCGACGCCGTTCGCGCCACCGTGGCCGAGCTGGTCGGCGCCTACGCCATCGGCGTGGTGGCCGAGGTCGATACCCATCGCGTTATCGTCGCCCGCAAGGGCTCGCCGCTGCTCCTGGGCGTCGGCGAGGATGGCCACTACGCCGCCTCCGACACCGCCGCGCTGCTGCAGGTCACCCGCAAGGTGGTTTACCTCGAAGATGGCGACGTGGCCGAGCTGACCCTCGACGGCTTCCGCGTCACCCTCACCGACGGCACCCCCGTCGAGCGCGCGGTGAACATCTCCAGCCTGTCGGCCGACGCCGTCGAGTTGGGCAAGTACCGCCACTACATGCAGAAGGAAATCTTCGAGCAGCCCCAGGCCCTGGCCAACACCCTCGAGCCGATCGCCGGCGCCGGCGCCATCAGCCCGCAGATCTTCGGCGCCGAGGCCGTGGACGTCCTCAAGGCCACCCGCCGCGTGCTGATCCTGGCCTGCGGCACCAGCTACCACTCCGGCTTCACCGCCCGCTACTGGCTCGAATCCGTCGCCAAGATCCCCTGCACCGTCGAGATCGCCTCCGAATACCGCTACCGCGAATCGGTGCCCGAATCCGACACCCTGGTGGTCGTGATCTCCCAGTCCGGCGAGACCGCCGACACCCTGGCCGCCCTCAAGCACGCCAAGGCCCTGGGCATGACCAAGACCCTGGCGATCTGCAACGTGCCCGAATCCGCCATCGTCCGTGAATCCGCGCTGCGCTTCATCACCCGTGCCGGCCCCGAGATCGGCGTGGCCTCCACCAAGGCCTTCACCACCCAGCTCGCCGCGCTGGCGCTGCTGACCCTGGCGCTCGCCAAGATCAACGGCCGCCTCTCCGCCGAGCAGGAAGCCGGCTACCTCACCCAGATGCGTCACCTGCCGGTGGCCGTGGGCAAGGTGCTGGAGCTCGAACCCGAGATCGAGAAGTGGGCCCAGCGCTTCGCCGGCAAGCACCACGCGCTCTTCCTCGGCCGTGGCAGCCATTGGCCCATCGCCATGGAAGGCGCCCTCAAGCTCAAGGAAATCTCCTACATCCACGCCGAAAGCTACGCCGCCGGCGAACTCAAGCACGGCCCGCTGGCGCTGGTGGACAAGGAGATGCCCGTCATCGCCGTGGCTCCGGCCGACGAGCTGCTCGAGAAGCTCAAGAGCAACCTCCAGGAAGTCCGCGCCCGCGGTGGCGAGCTTTACGTGTTCACCGATGCCGGCTCCGAGATCGCCGAATCCGAAGGCGTGCACATCCTGCACATGCCCGAGCACTACGGCATGCTCTCCCCGATCCTCCACGTGATCCCGCTGCAGCTCCTCAGCTACCACGCCGCCCTCGTCAAGGGCACCGACGTGGACAAGCCGCGCAACCTCGCCAAGTCGGTCACTGTCGAGTAAGCGCCGGGCCCGGCAGTGAGTGGAGTAAATAAAGTCAGTCGGATCCGAATAAAGTTCGTCGGAGTCTGAGCGAAGTGAGGGGGCCGCTGGCCCCCTACTTTTTGGGCTGGTGCGCGTGTGAAGTGGCCATAGTGGAGGGCATGCGGGACGGCTGCTTTTCGGCCGAAGCGGGCGTTCGAGGCTTCGCCTGGCAACGACCGCTTCCGACTCAGAAGCGACTGGGCGGGAAGTTTTCGTGGGGCAAGGGACTGCGAACTATGACTGAGAACATCAAGAACACGGCGATCACCGCCGCTGGCTACATCTATCAGAACCGGCAAGGGCTGCGGGTGTTGTGCGACTGGCTGGATTCACCGAGTCACTACGCAAAGGTCAAGTTCGAGTGTGACGTTGAGGCGGATGCACCGACGGGGCTGGACGACATCGTGGTCGAACGCACGGACGGGCTGCATGACCTCAAGCAGGTCAAGTTCACTCCAAACCCAAATGCACACCCGCTGTCCTGGGATTGGCTGCTTGAGAAGTCCGGCAAGACGGAACGGTCCCGGTCGATGTTCAAGAAGTGGTTTGATGCGTACAGGTCGCTGGACCCGGCACGCATCGGCGAGCTCTCTCTCCTGACCAACCGGCGACCGGATGCCGAGATTGAAGCCTGCCTGGCCGGGGGAAAGATTGACTTTTCCAAGGTTCCTGACCCGAGGCGCGCGATGCTCATCGCCGAACTCGGCGGTGAGAAGGACTGTGAGGAGTTTCTCGGCCGACTGCAGATCACGCACAGCGACAAGGGCTACGAGACCCTCGAGCACGAGATCAATGCGCGGCTGCGCGCGCATGGCACGCCGGAGGGCATTGCCGTCCTCAAGAATGTCGCCTTGAACTGGTCGACCCAGAAGAACTCTCCGCCGCCATTCGGCTGGATCACGTTGCCAGACCTTCGTGCGATCCTCCAGGCGACGCCGCCGGCACCGCTGCCGGAAGACTTTGCGGTCCCCAAGGGCTATGAGGTGCCCGATGCTGACTTCCACGACGCTTTCATCAAGGACGCGCTGCGTTCGACCGGCAAGGCGATTGTTCTGACCGGTCCACCTGGTCGCGGCAAGAGCACCTACCTCAGCGCGCTGTGCGACACACTCGCCGACATAGACATTCCGACGGTCCGCCACCACTACTTCCTGTCCACAACTGAGCGCGGCCGGGATCGCGTGCACAGCTACGTCGTCGAGGAGTCGATCCGATCGCAAATCGAGCGATTTCATCCCGGCGTCCCCCGACCGCCCGGTGGTCTGCGCGCGCTATTGGAAGCCACTGCGGCGCACTACAAGACGCTCGACAAGCCCTTTGTTCTGATCTTGGACGGTCTCGACCACGTCTGGCGCATCAACGCCGAAGACAAACAACCGCTGGAGGACCTCTTTGCGCAGATGGTGCCATGTCCTGAGAACATGGTGCTCCTCGTAGGCACGCAGCCGGTGGACGACGCTCAACTACCGGCAGATCTGTTGATTGCGGCGCCGAAGGCGAACTGGAAGATGCTTCCCGCCATGTCCGGCGACGCCGTCCTTTCGCACTTGCGTCAGGCTGTGCAGACCGGTCGGCTGAGCACAGGCTTTGAGCCCGATGAGCCGGATGTTCATGCAGAGCCGGAGGGGGTCGAAGCCCCAGGGGTTTCTGCTGCGCGCCAAGCTATCGCTGAGCAGGAGTTGCAGAGTGCCGCGGCAGCGCTGCGCGCCAGGACCAACGGTCACCCGCTGCACGTCATCTATGCGACCTCCGCGCTGGTGCTTGCAGGTGGCAAGGTCACGCGATGGGACGTCGAGCAACTTACCGGCGATCTGAGCCAAGACGCGAAGTTCTACTACGGATCGCTGTGGGAGCGTCTTTCGCCTAGTTTGAAGGATGTCCTGCGACTGGTGTGCGCTTTCCCATTCTTCTGGCCGCGGACCGCGTTCGATGAGATCGCGGCCGAGATGAGGCTGGCGGCGCCCGAGATCGAGAAGGTCGAGCATTTGCTTCATTCGTCGGCCGCCGGGCTGAAGGTCTTCCACGAGAGCCTGGCAGTGTACGTGCGCTCGACCGATGGCTACGTCGATCGCATTGCCGCGCTGAGGCCGGAGGTCGCGCGTTGGCTGGAGACGTTGGCACCAAACGCTTTGCGGGTGAACTGGCTCTGGACGGTCCAGGCACAGCTCGGCGATCCAAGCCAGCTGATCGCGGGCCTGACACGGGACTGGATCCTGCTGCGCCTGGAAGAGGGATATCCGCAGTCGCTGTTCGAAACCTTGATTACCGACGCCGTGGCCGCGGCGCTGGACCGGGCTGAGTTCGCGCAGGCCTATCGCCTCCAGCACCTGAAGGCCCGCATGGTTGAGGGCAGCCAGTACCAGATGCAAGACGAGGACATGGCTCGGTTGGCCTCTTACACGTGGATGCTGGCGCCAGACGACGGGGTGATCCGCGAGGCTGTTGCTTCCAGGCACGAGACGGATATCAAGCTCGTGGCGGCGCTGGGTCTCGCGTTGCGGACGCGCGGCGACCATGTCGTGGCCGAGGCATGCGGCGAGGAGGCGCTGCGACGCTTCCGGGGTGCGAGTCGGTTCTCAAGCGAGTACGCCACGGGCAACGGCTTGGATGCTTTCAGGTTCCTGGCGGGTGCGTTTGCGCGCCTGGGCGCGATAGGGACCCCGCCGGAGGGACTCAAGCGGCTCGTGACACAGACTCACCCGGAGGGGTGGCTACCGAGCATACGGCTGATGGCCGCGGAGGGGCAACTGGACGAGCTGATGGCGCTCGCGACTTCGATGGGCGCCGGCCGGCGCAAGCGCGTGGTCAGCGATGCGTGCCTCCGGGCCGCGGCTCAGGTTAATGCAAGCATCGTCGAGCGCCCCGACTTCAACGCACTCGCCAGAACGCCCTTTGTTGCAGCCGTGGAGACGGCCCACAGGCGGGCTGTGACGACCTTAAACGCTTCGATCCCGATCGACTGGCTGGGACTCGACTACCGCGAGCGCAAGCTGGCCCTTGCGAGGTTGGTGCACCACTGGTTCTTCAGCACAGTGCATTTGAGCCTGTGCATGGCCGCGGAAGGGCAGACCGAGTTCAGCTTTGCACGCGCGCCGCTTTATGCCGACCGAGAGAACGTCACAGACTTCCTGAACGCGCTCTCCGGCGTCGCTGCCCAGGTGGCCCATCACTGGTGGCGGGGAGAGTTCGTAGACTTTCACGAGGTCTTTGAAATATTAGACCCAATGGAGTTCAGGCATTTCCGACAGAGCCACGACTGGCAATCAGCGGCCGATGACTTCCGGGCTGCGCTGCATCGCGTGGCCTGCGACGTTCGACTCGGCAGCATCCTGTTGGGCCATACCGTGGAGGTTGATCTGACGGAAGCGACGCTGGTCACCGCGGGGGCCTTCAAATGGTTCGACGCCGCGTCCTTCCGTGAGCAGTACGCCGCTGGACTCTTGACGAAGATGTCCGATGAGGCCGCAGCGGCTTTCGTGCGATCCCAACGCACGCTGTTCGATGCGGAGGTCCGCGAGGAGACCAGTGTGCATCTGCAGACGCCGCTGCAACTGTGCGGGATCGCGGTCGCGCATACATTGGTGGTGCCAGCGCGCGAACTCTGCCGGCAGACTTGGGAGCTGGCAACGGGTTTCTCGCATCGCAAGGACCCGACCCTGAACAACACCCTTGACGCGATCGGCTTCCTAGTCGAACTCGCGCCGAAGGATGCACGACGACTGTTGGCGCAGGTGGCCTCTCAAGTCCACTCGGTCCTGGACTACACGGACGGCAGCGGCACCCGGCATGCTCTGACCGAGGCGGACGAGCTGCTGGCCAAGTTGGCTCCCGCGGCATTGGTGGTTAAGTACGAGGAGCATGTCGACGCCGGACAGTGGTCTCAGGCCGAGAACAGCCTAAGTGCATACGTCGAGCAGGGCGTGAAGGCCGGCTGGCCACTTGATGCGCTGATGCGAACGGGCCTGCACCCGGATGTTGGCGATGTGCTGCAGCGGCTTGCCAATGAGGGCGTCGCGGGGGCCGGCGAGCGACTGCTGGTACTCAACGCTCACGGAGGGTGGGACATCGGCGTTCTGGATCGCGAGGAACACGCGGGCTCCAGTACGGATGGAAAACCCTTCGATGGTGACGTCTCGGCCTTCGAGCCCGAGCAGATGAAGGCCTTGCTCGATCGTCTCTCGGGTGGTGGTTACGACGACGAAGCGGTGCTTCTGGCCTGGTATCGGTACTGGGAGGGGCAGGGCCAGGGGAAGCGGCTCCTTGAAGCGCTCGATGCTTCACTCTTGTCCGACCGAGGTCGAGGTCGGGACCTGCTTCACCTATCCGGCCACGCCTTCCACACCCGACGCAAGCTGAGTGGCCTAAAGTCGGCCTGGAAGTACCTCGTCAGCGCGCAGATCAACAGAGGCGGGTGGATCGGCTACATGGAGCGCGAAGAGAAGACGCTCGCGCGGCTGGACCTTGTGGCCCAGTACTACCCGACACGGTGCGACGACTTCGTGACCGAAACGGCCTATGCCATGTTCGGTGAGCCGGAGCGGCCGCGATTCGCGCCGGGCGAGGCCATGGTGTACTTCTACGCGAAGCAGGGGCGCATCGATGCGGCGGTCGCGTTCGCGCAGGTCATGGTCGACTGCGTGCTCGAAGACACCCGAACCCTCCCGCTGACTGTCCCTCGCTGGGGAATCGAGCTGGCTGCAGCGGACGTGCCGGGGGCTTGATGGACGACCTTCGAATTCTCATCGCTCGTCTCGGATGGCCGACACCGGCCGCCCGATGGTGGACAATGCAGGAGTTGGCAAAACGACTGGGCGCCCATGGGACGACGACAGAGACCGAGGCCGCGCTCCTGGTACTGCTGCACTCGCGCAAGCTTGAGGCGGAAGTCGTCGAGGCGCTCTGCATCTTTTGGATGGCTGCGGCTGAGTACGGCTACGTCCCCAGTCCGGATTTGCCGAACCGCATACCGAAAACGTCGCTACTGTCCAACCTGTTCCTCGAAAACCTTGGCTTCGAGGCGCAGGCGCTCGATGTCGACCTCAAAGCGGCGCCAAAGGACTTCCAGATCTCCGGTGATTTCGATGGTGTGCAGGGGGGAGATGTGTCCAGGATCTTCCGGACCACGCTGGCGAGACTGGAGCTTCGGACCAAACTCCCACTGATTCGCCAGATGGCGTTCGAGTGGGCTCAAAACCGGACGACCTATCCCGAGGCTCCCCTGCAGGGCGACACCTGGCACTTTGCGCGACCGCTGGGCAAAGGTTTCGTGGGCCCGTACTCTGCCCGTGCCGCCCTTCGTGCGATCTCTGCATACTTGCGCACCTTGGTTGTAGCGGAACGGTTGTGGGGACTGCCGTCTGGTGTCGTGCGCCATTTAGCGCTTAAGGCGTTGCCTATTCATCCGACACTGGTCGCGCTGAGGTCTTCACGTCCGGCATGGGTGCCTGTGCGGGGGGACTTCAACGGGGACGCGAACTCGATCGAGGGAATCCTGCGAGGAGTCGTCCACAGCGTCGCGGCCGAGCGACCCGGCGATGAGCTGATCGCGCTCAGCACTCCCGTCGAGATGACGATGGGACGCTGCGTGGAGGTGTCGCTGGTGCACTGGCTACAGGCCGGCGACAGCGAAGTGGCAGACCAGGATCTAGCTTCACATCTCGATTGCTTCTGGCGCGACATGCCGATACTGCCAAGCGTGCCCACGACGCCGCTCGACAAGAAGACTTGGTTGGGAACGGTGCCTATCGAACAGTTGCTGGACGATCGGTCTACGTCGTTGCCTTTGGCCGGACGGATGGACTTTGGTCGCATGGGATACCTGCAATTGAACCTCTATCCATCTCGACTATTCGTGCCGATGCTAGTGGGGACTGCTCAAACCGAGGTGCGTCAGGTGGGCTCCACGCTCGAGGTCCTCGTGGATGAACAAGTGGTGGCGGACTACGCTCACTGGAATGCGGGCTGGGGTCCGGTGCGTCCGGGACCGCTGAGTGGAGCCTGCGGTGCAGCCTTGGTCTCTCGCGGAACGAAGTACCGCGAGATCCCAGCCGCCGAAGGACACGTGGTTCGATCGTTTTACCTCTGGCAAGTGCGCCTGCTTCACCGGAGCAACACGTACGACGAGTTCGACGAGACGCTAAAGAGCGGCGTCTTTTTCGTTTAGCCCGCCGCCGCTTCTGCGTTCCGGGGCACGGCGGCCGTGATGACGGAAAGCGACATACCGACTTGAGTCGCTTCGCGGAGGGGAGGCTTGAGGTCTGGCTTTGCTCGCGTGGACCAAGGCTGCGGTGCCTGCCTGGTGTAGCCGAACCGTCGATCTCTGCGGGATGGTGGCCTAGTTTGGCCAGACGTGTGAGCCACGGCGCCCCGGCCAAAAGCTCGAACGGATCTACTACGCCGGAGCAGCCGGTCGGGGACTGCTGTTTCTGGCCGATAGTGGTCACAGGTTAGCAAGCGTGCCAACGTCTGCTCAGGCCGAAGAAAAGCCTGTCACATCAGCGGCAACCTCTCGGTCATTTCGGCCGCTCGCGAGCGACAGTGCGATTTGCCGAATCCGGATTGAAGACCAGCCGTTGATTCCTTCGCCCAGAATATGTTGACGGCCCTTTGCCGGGTCAAATGGGCAGCGATAGAGATGGCTTGTAACCACCCCCATTCGCCCCTTCGAAGTCGTACTCGTACAGCGTGGTCTTGCCCAGACCGGGTTGTCTTTGCCCCAAGAAGAACGTAAAGGCATTCGGTGCTGCAATGAATAGATGCAGTGGTGGTCGATGTCCAATGCGCTTCTCATTGATCTGCAGCGCCAACGTTTCGGCGAGATCAAAGGCGTGCTGTCCACACACGACGGACCGCGCGCCAGCGCCACAGGTCGGGCGCGCAATCAGCAACGAACCCACCTCCGGCGAGAAAACTGAAAGATGTGATCTCACGGCCTGAACCACATCATGAGTAAGACATACCGCCACAGCCATGTCCCCTCCGTTCCCGTTCAGCTTCTCCAGCTCGAACGCCCATTCCGGCCACGACGGATCGCGCGGGATGTCATTAGAATGCCAAACATTGCGGTGCACGGTCCTCTGCTCGATCTCGACGCTTCGGCCGGACTTGATGTTCAGCACCGAACCGGCAGCAAAGGCCAGCGTGATGTGGGCATCGAGAATCAGACGCAGATGCAGGTTGTCTTTGGCCGCAGTTTGCAAGAAGCTCTTGAGCATCGGATAGAGCGTCGTTGCCCATGCGGCCTGATCGCGGATGGCGCGCTCATCGAAATGGGGAATCAAATCCAGCACGACCGCGCACCGATCCTCCAGCCGATCAAAGGGGTGCTCGAAGGATTTTACGCCGAACACCATATGTATGCGGCCGTCTCCCGCCAGCAGCCCCTCCCTCCTGCAAGCTTCCCGGAGCGTTTGTCGGTCGAACTCCAGCCGACCTTGAGCGAGCCACTGGAACACAACGTCGTCATATACGAAGCTGCTCTCGTTCGCGGGTATGCGTCGCAGGCCGCGGTTCTCGAACAGCAGGTCCAGGTTGTCCCGATGATCGTCAAGCGAAGTGGAGTCCGTGTCCAATGACAGTGTTCGAGCCAGAAGCATGAGTTCCTGGTCATCAATGCCCAAATGCTCGCGCCAAAGTTTTCGGACCTTGCCAGCAGCGGAGCGGTCCGTTGTGCCGTCGAACAGATCCTTCAGTCGTAGCGTCTTCGATTTCTGATGGATGTAGCTGCGTAAGGGATCGGCTTGTCCAATGCGCCAATTGGTGAGGAGCTTGAACCTAGCACCAACGCCGTCACGTGCGTGAGCGACCTGCGCTGTACGGGCTCGCTGCAACAACGAGAACTTGTTCGCGTTGACCCACTCCGGATCGATCAGGTCGGCGTAACCGAAGTCGTTGATGGACACATGCCACTTGCACTGGATATGCTCTCGCAAAATGGGCCTGCCCTCATGATCGCCGGGCGCGCGATCAGGCGCATAAGCGACCCATACATCGTCAAAGCCCTTTGGACCCGATTCAAAGCCCACCATTGCTACAGGACTGGCAGGGTCCAGCAGGCAGGCGGCCTTACGCCAGAAGATTCTGGCTTGGAAGGCATCTCCGTCTCGACGGACAGCAACGGCTTGGGTCATGGTATGTTCCTACTGTCAGGATGGGCAGTGGGTCGTTTTCATTGCATCGTGGACGCGATCTACGCATCCCGAAACGGTGGCGTCGGCAGGATCGACCGCGCCAGTTCGATAGCGCGCGCCGGCTTGATAGGTCCATCGGGGTAGGCATCCAGAACGATGGCGGGCAGCAACCGTTGCGTGATATCCGAGTAGGTGAATCCGTAGGCACGTTTGGGCTGCTCACCTGTCGCGGCGACGAGTGCTTCCAGATCGGCTTTTCCAAACCCGGCGCTTCCTAGTCGACGTGAGAGGACAGCATGTCGTTGAGCCGCATCGGGCCGCTCGAACACCAGGATGTCAGCAGCACGTCGGCGCACCGCTGGGTCCAGTGCGTTTAGTCGATTGGTGCACATCAGCACAACGGCGGGGAGTCCGCCATTCGCGAATCGATCGATGCCACGAATGAAGGCGTTGACGCCTGCCCGATCTTCATGGTGCATCTGATCGGATTCTCGCGATTGGGCCAATGCGTCGGCCTCGTCAACTAGCAGGATGACGCCACCGCGCGCGGCACCCTTGGCCGACTTGAACTTGCTGGCCTCTTTGAATGCGTGCTCGAAGGCTGCCGAAACGAGCTGGGTCATCTCGCCAACGCGGCCCTGCCCGCGCGAAGAAAGGCTCAGCGGCAACAGCGTGATGTCAATGTCTTCCTGGCGCGCAACCTTGTCACCGATGGTCTCTGCCAGCTCCGTCTTGCCCGAACCGACATCGCCGGATAGAACTACCAGTGGAGGCCGACGGATCACAGAATCAAGCAGGCCGCCGGCGTCGGCATGATGTTTGTCTTGCCATTTCTGAAGGCCCGCGGGATTGATCAAGACACCCAGCAGGTTGGTCAGGCGCTTTATCTTGTCGTCCATCCCCACCAAGCGTGCGAGACGCCCCTGTGCATCAGGGTCGGGCAACGTCGTCGAGTGCTCGAACAAGCCCTGGAGATTGGGTTGCTGGTTCATATCAATAGCTCCTGACGCTGGCGCGGCCGAGTGAACGACCGCCGGATGAGTAGGTTTTGTCGTCGGCGAAGTAGCCGTTGACCGACGGTTCTGCCTGACCGGTCCGTTGCAGCGGCAGTTGCCCCTCGATGGCCGCGCGCTGTTCGGGCGTCAATGCCCACCAGGCAGCGTTGTAGGTGAGGTAGCTGTGAAAACTTGCACCACTGATGTCGATGCCCGGGCGAACGCGCCCAGGGTCATCATCCGTGCCGCTGTTCGCGAGTTCGTTGGCCGTGTAACGCAACGTTGGCTCGATCCAGCTGCTGTCGCGCTTGAAGCCATACGTGACAGTTCCCAGATAGCCCTGGCGCAACAATTCGGTGACCTCACCTTCGAACTCCGTGATGCGCTGATCTGTGACGTGCCCATACAAGCGCTGCAAGCGCTTCAGGTCTGCCGAGACTTTCGCGGCAAGATGTTTGGCATGTGTCAGCGTGAAGGTCTTGGCTTCGGTCGCGGTAAAGCTGTAGCTCATGATGTTCAACCTTGGAAGGAAGGGCCGAAGACTTTCTGCCAATAGTGCAGCGTCAGCTCTTTCGTTGGCGCGGTCAGCGCGGCATCGATTGCGTCGCCTGCATCCAGGGCTGCATCGACAATGGCGTCAGCGTTCTCGGCCGTGTAGAGCCGTGCGACGTTGTTGCTGGCGTTGATCGGATCAATGATCTGCACGAGGTCGTCGAGCTTGCCCACGCTGGAGGCTTTGTAGTGATCCTCGAAGACGATGCGTTCGCGCAGGTTGGACGTCGCAATGTAGGTGAAGAACGACTGCAACGCTTCGGGATAGTCGGAGAAGTCCACGCCGTCATCACACAGTTTGGCGAGGATCATCTCGACCATGAAGGACTTGAACCGGAAGCCATCGCGCTCCTGCTTCATGCGCCGCGCCCAGAACTTCACGAGGCGCACAACCTGTGCGAAATGCTTCGGTTGAGCCTGCTTTCGTTTTCTGGCGAACTCAAGATGCAGCGGGATGCTGGTCTCTAAGAAAGATCCATCGTCCTGACTGATCAGGTCGCCGCGCCAATCGGGCAGTCCAGCATACAGCACAGGCACTACGTCCACATCGAGGCCTGATCCCCGGAATGACACCGTGACCGAATAGGTCTGGGGCTTGACCTGATCGGGGCTGAAGTTCGGGAAGGCCTTGCGCAACCGCTCTGCCAAGTAGTCCAGCAATCCGCGGATGTCGTGAGGGGCATCGGAGCCACTGATGTACATGGCCATGTCGATGTCGTTGAGCGATCGCAGTGCGGTGCCTTTGGCCAGGCTGCCTGACAGTTGAATCCGCTTGAGCGAGAACTCAGGATGCTCCGACAGGTAGCTCTCCAGCTTTTCACGTAGCCGTCGCGCCTGCGCGCGGTATTCGTCCGCCTTGTCTTTTGGCAGATTGACCTTGTCTTCTGCAAACCGTACAAGGTCGCGATGATCGATATGGGTTCGGGACATCTGGAAGCTCCTTTGGGGCGATCTGGCTCGTATCAGCGAGTCATGATAAAAAGTTCGGAATAGTGAACATGGGCCAATGCTACAGCAGTTCTTTCGGATGTCAAACAAAAAGTTCGGAACCGTGGTATTCTTCGCCCGTGCATTTTGGACAGGAGACGGACTATGGCTACACGTCTCGGTGAGAAGCTGCGCGAGCTTCGTAAGGAGCGCGGGCTGACACTTGAAAAGTTGGCTGATCTTGCGGGGCTCAGCAAAAGCTACCTTTGGGAACTGGAGAACCGCGAATCCCAGCGCCCGTCGGCAGAGAAACTGACGGCACTGGCAGACGCGCTAGGCGTTGCCGCCGCCTACTTCTTGGAAGAGGATGTCCGGGCGCCGGAGGAGCGGCATCTCGACGAAGCCTTCTTTCGCGGTTATCAGAAGCTTGAGCCGGAAGCGAAAGAGCAGCTTCGCAAAATACTGAGCACCTTCAAGAAGACCTCGTCATGACCGAGGTTTGGACCCCGCAGCGTGCAGCCAATCGGCTTGTGAAGCTGGCCGAGGTGTTCAGCGCGGCTCATGGGGGGGACCGCTTCCCCGTGGAGGTAACGCCGCTTGCGATGGAGGCGGCCCGCATTTTCGGTTGGGCCGACCCGATCACCCAAGTCCAGGCAGCCAACATCAAAGGATTCGACGGCGCACTATTTCCTGGTGACGACCGGAAGGAGTGGCTGTTGCTCTATAACGAGGCCGTGTCATCGCCCGGGCGGGTGCGATTCACTCAAGCCCATGAGCTCGGGCACTACATCCTTCACCGACAACTCAGAGAATCGTTTCAGTGCAGCAACGATGATATGCTGAACTGGTCAAATGACGACAAGGACATCGAGGGGCAGGCTGACCTATTCGCTTCGTACTTGCTGATGCCACTCGACGACTACCGCAAGCAGGTCACTACGACCGTTGATATGGATTTGCTTGGGTATTGCGCAGATCGTTATGGCGTATCGCTGACAGCGGCGATTCTGAAGTGGCTGCAATACACGGATGAGAAAGCTGTGCTGGTGATGTCGAACGATGGCTTCATCAACTGGGCATGGTCCAGCGAGCCGGCGGCCAAGGCTGGCGCTTTCTTCAGGACGCGCAATAACGTTATCCCTGTACCCGACGAGGCGATTGCTTCCGATTCCAAAATCAAGAACGATCGGCAGGGCACGCAAATCCCTGCCTCGGTCTGGTTCCCGCACGCCCGCGCTGACACGCCGCTCCGAGAAATGAAAATTCACGCAGAGCAATATGGAGTTGTGCTGAGCCTGTTGCACTTGCCTCGGTCTGCTGATGTTTGGCCGCTATGGGCCAATGAAGACTGAGCGGCAATAGCAGTCGATGGGCTAGAAAGTAGCATCGGTACGAGACAGTCAATGGCGGGTCTCCGATCCTGATTCGGCCAGCGTGCTAATACACTTGAGTGGCCGAAATGGCCGAAATGGCCGAAATGGCCGAAATGGCCGAAATGGCCGAGTTGCCGTCATTACGTCGCGCAGGGATTCAACCATTGGGCGCAACTGCCCGTGAGCCAAGAGCCAGTTTGGTGCGGCAGCGCATGAGCGCCTGCTTTTGAGTAGTCCGAGGGTGGCATGATTCGTGTCGGCGTCGTTGACTCGTTGCAGGAGATCCCGCAAGCAGGGGCAAACCCAATGCGGGTGCTCATCCGCTTTGGAGCGTGAGCTCCGTCAATATAACGTGGGCGAGTTCGGACGAATCGAGTGCGCGACCTCTCTCCTCTTCGACCCTGGTCTTCATCCGATCCAACGCTTCTATGGATTTCAAGTAGTAACTTGAGCAAAAGCAACCGCTCTGTGTCAGCGGATCGGGGCAACACGCTGGACGCAGTACGTGCTCATAGTACTCACCTATCGCCCGGGCGATGCCATGTCTGAAGAGCCAAGGACCGAGAATCAGTAAGCATCGCGTTGCCGCTTGATAGAAAGCGGCGGCTGCGCGGTTGAGCTTCGCTTCCCCAGCCAGCCGCATGCAGATGGTGAGAACTCCGAGGCTCTCGAGATTGCCGACCAGTAGCACCGCCGTGCAGCGCTTTTTCAACCAGCGCGGGTCGTTGGAAAGTCCTCCGGTTGATCCCAACATTCTGGACAACAGCTCATCACCCTCAGCGCATGTGCGTCCCGCCAAGGCGAGCCCGACCTGAGTCGCTGGCCGGTCTAACCGAAGCGAGTCCCACAGGGGTGATTGAAGTATCTGCGTCGTCCCGGAGCAGCGACGCTCTGACAAGGCGATCGTCTGTGCTGCCGGCGCATGAACTCCTGAGCGGTAATCCCGCCATCGTCTTCTAACCGCTTGAGGGTCTTCGTACTCTTCGTCGATCGGCTCGAGAATGCGCTGGATGTCCGTTGGTGTCGCGGCGCCTAGTTGCCGCCGAATTTCATTGAACCAACAAATCGTGGCGAACGCGGTGGAGACGTGTCGCCTGCGGGATGCGAAAGATCGCCCCTCGATGGATGCGAAAGTGAATTCGGCGAGCGATTTGTTCGAAGAATCAACCAATTGGGCGCGATATCGAGAGCGACCGTAACGACAACCGTTACCTAGGTCATTGGGCACCAAAACGATAGCATGGTCACAGAGCACGACGGGGGATGCCATGACCACTGCAATGCACGACGAGACCGACATTCGGCTGATAGCCGAGGAGCTCTCCACACGATTGACCGCGCAGTACGGTGCAGTACTGGGCTCGACCGCACTGATCAAAGAGTTGGGATATCCATCGTCAGGTGCTTTCCAGCAGGCTCTGGTACGGGGTACGGTCCCTGTGCCCGTGTTCCGCATCGAGCATCGGCGCGGCAGCTTTGCGCTGGCGCGTGATGTTGCGCTGTGGCTGAGTCGGCGGCGCGCCCAGGCTCTGGCCAGCCGGCAAGTACAAGGCGGTGGGCTGCCTCAGTGACTGCTTGTATTCGTCGGAGCAGCATGTACAAGGCACGGGGAGAGAGATGACCACATAAACGCATGAGAACAAACAAAAACGCCGCGGGCTGGCAGGCCGGCGGCGTTTCGTACCGAGGAAGACCCTCAGATTTGCTTTCGTGATTCAAATCTACTCGCGCCTCCTGTGCGCGTCAAGGGCCTTCCTTTCCCTATTGAGTTTTCAGGCCGGCGATCCCGGTCGGAAAGGAACTGACATGCCCAAAGCCTTCAAACTGACCCTGGCGCGCCTGTATGAAATCCTGCGTCGTCAGGATCCACCCCAATGGGGCAAACAGTACGATCCAGCGATTCGCGCTACGCGGGAGGAAGCCCCCTCCAGGAGTCGGCCAGCACAAG
>ERZ650311.217-NODE-217-length-40125-cov-15.782006_pt1 | contig 40125 bp, 37 predicted proteins | sample MGYA00376247_ERZ650311 | MGnify/ENA primary metagenome ERZ650311 (study PRJEB26733, sample SAMN07839324) | wastewater metagenome | biome: small river; feature: stream; material: water | place: USA: North Carolina | collected 2016-07-28 ...
TGTCGCGGATGAAGCCCATGTCGAGCATGCGGTCGGCTTCGTCCAGCACCAGGATCTCGACGCCGGAGAGGTCGATGGTGCCCTGGGTGTTGTGGTCGAGCAGGCGGCCCGGCGTGGCGACGAGGATGTCGATACGCTTCTTGAGGCGGGTGATCTGCGGGTTGATGGCCACGCCGCCGAACATCACCATTGAGGTGAGGGGCAGGTGCTTGCCGTAGGTCTGGACCGATTCCTCGACCTGGGCGGCGAGTTCGCGCGTCGGGGTGAGGATCAGGCAGCGGGGGCGGCCGGGTTTCTGGTTGTGGGCGTGGGCTTCGGAGAGCAGGTGCAGGATCGGCAGCGTGAAGCCGGCGGTCTTGCCGGTGCCGGTCTGGGCGGCGGCCATCAGGTCACCGCCGGCGAGCACTTGCGGAATCGCCTGGGCCTGGATCGGGGTGGGGGTGGTATAGCCGGTTTCGGCGATGGCTTGCTGGATGGGGGCGCTGAGGGCCAGATCGGCAAAGCCGATCGTCCCTGCCACTTGCGTGGCGGGCTGGGGTTGGGTCATTGGATTGTGTGCTCCTGCGACGGCCTGACCGCTTGAGATGAGCGGCACCAATCGGGGCGGGCGCAACGAGTGTTCGTGATCGCGTTTGGATCGGACGAAACGAATGATGGGAGGCCGGTACGCTGATTGGTTGGCGTACGGACGGCGGATTGTACGGCTTTGGCGGTGCTCGTGTTGACTTTTTTTGCGGATTGTTATGGCGCGGCGTGGAGTTCGTCCTCCCCGCCGCGCCATTCGCGTGGCTACGTGGCCGGCCGGTCAGACCGGCAGGGTGTCGTCGAAGACCTGGTTCCAGAGGGCGCGCACGCCGGCGGCCATGTCGGCGACGAGGTCGGGATCGACCCGCGAGGCCTGGTTGTTGAGGCGCAGACCGTGCTGCAGGCGGCGGTACTCGCGGTAGCTGTCGGCGGCGACGGCGGCTTGATCTGCGGGGATCAGGCCCAGCTCGCCGGCCATCCCGAGCAGCGCGATGTTGCCCAGGTTGCCGGTGAGGCTGGGGTGGGCGTGGGAATAGCCGAGCACCAGATACTGGACGATGAACTCCACATCCACCAGCCCGCCGCGGTCGTGCTTGAGGTCGAAGAGGCTGGTCTTGTTGGGGTGGCCATCGAACATCTTCAGGCGCATGGCCATGACCTCTTCGCGCAGCTTGGCGAGATCCCGCTGCTGGCGGAGCACCTCGATGCGGATCGCCTCGAACTTGCGGCCGATGGTCGGATCGCCGGCGCAGAAGCGGGCGCGGGTGAGGGCCTGGTGTTCCCACACCCAGGCGTTTTCGAGCTGGTACTGGCGGAAGGCGTCGAGCGACACCACCATCAGGCCCGAATCGCCGTTGGGGCGCAGGCGCAGGTCGGTCTCGAAGAGCTGGCCGGCGGGGGTCTGGGTGGATAGCCAGGTGTTGGTGCGCTGGCCAAGACGGGTGTAGATCTCGGCGGCCTCGGGGGCGTCGTCGTCATGGACGAAAACCATGTCGAGGTCGGATGCGTAGCCGAGCTCCTTGCCGCCCAGCTTGCCGTAGGCGAGCACCGCAAACTGAGGCGCGTCCCGGTGGCGGTTCTTGATCTTGCGCCAGCTGCAGGTGACGGCGAGGTCCACCATGATGTCGGCCAGCGCCGAGAGGAAGTCGGCGTGGCGCTCGACGGTGAGCTTGCCGGCGATGTCCTTGGTGAGCAGGCGGAAGACCTGGGCGTGGTGCTGCTCGCGCATCAGGTCCATCTGGCGTTCCATGTCGGGCTCGAGCTCGTCGAGCTGGCGGGCCAGATCGGCGCGGAAGGCGGGCAGGTCGAGCTCTTCCTCGAGCATCCGCGGGTCGATGGCTTCGTCGAGCAGGATCGGGTGCTGGTTGAGGAACTGGGCGGCCCAGGCGGAGGCGCTCACCAGCTCGGCGATCTTGTGCACGGTTTGCGGATACTGCTGGAGCAGCGCCAGGTAGGCGCCCCGGCGGCTGATGGCGTCGAGCAGGTCGAGCAGGCGCTCGAAGGTGGCGTTGGGATGGGCGGTTTCGGCGGCGGCCTCGATGACCCGCGGGATCAGCGGATCGAAGCGCTGCTTGATGGACGGCGGCATCTGCTGGTAGCGGTTGCCGCTGCGCAGGGTGGACAGCCGGCGGGCGGCGGCGGCCGGGTCGGGGTAGCCGAGGCGCTGGAATTCCTCGGTGCCGCGGGCTTCGTCGCAGGCGGAGGCCCACAGGGTGTCGAGGTTGTGGCCGGCCTCGGTGGGGTTGCCGAAGACGCTGTTGAAGTGGCGGCCGACGGATTCCCGGTGGTCGTCGAGTTCGGTGAGCAGGGCCTCGTAGGAGGCAAAGCCCATCGAGCGGGCGAGGATCGTCTGGTCGGCCGGGTTGGTGGGCAGGTTGTGGGTCTGGGCGTCGTCCATGTACTGAAGGCGATGCTCGACCCGGCGCAGGAAGTCGTAGGCGGCGGCCAGCTCGCGCTCGGCTTCGCGGGTGACGATGCCGCGTTCGGCCAGCCGCGCCAGCACCTTGACGGTGGGCTTGATCTGGAGCGCGGTGTCGCGGCCGCCGCGGATGAGCTGGAACACCTGGGCCAGGAACTCGATCTCGCGGATGCCGCCGGGGCCCAGCTTGACGTTGTTGGCCATGTCCTTGCGGGCCACTTCGCGGCGGATCTGGGCGTGCAGGTCGCGCATGGCGTTGATGGCGCCGAAGTCGAGGTATTTGCGGAAGATGAACGGGCGGGCGATGGCGGAGAGTTCGGCGCCGCGGATGCCGGTCATGACGCGGGCCTTGATCCAGGCATAGCGCTCCCATTCGCGGCCCTGGGTGATGAAGTAGTTTTCGAGCATGTCGAAGCTCGCCACCAGCGGGCCGGAATCGCCGTTGGGGCGCAGGCGCATGTCGACGCGGAACACCTGGCCGTCGCCGGTGAGGTCGTTGAGGGCCTGGATGATGCCGCGGCCGAGCTTGGTGAAGAACTCGAAGTTGTCGATGATCTTGGGGCCGGCGGTGCTGCCGTCCTCGGGGTAGACGTAGATCAGATCGATGTCCGACGAGACGTTGAGCTCGCGGCCGCCGAGCTTGCCCATCCCGATGATGATGAACTCCTGCTCCCGGCCGTCGGCCGAAAGCGGAACGCCGTGGCGGGCGACGAGCTGCTCGCGCAGGATGTCGTGGGCGGCCTCCACGGCGATGTCGGCCAGGAGCGTCATCGTCTCGGTGACTTCGGTGAGATCGGCCAGCCGCGCGATGTCGCGCACCAGCACGTGGCAGATCACCCAGGCCCGCAGCCGGCGCAGCACCGGTTTGAGGGTGTTGTCGTCCACCTTCTCGTCGCGCAGGAAATCCCGCAGGGCTGCGGCGTCGAGGGGCTGGCCGATGCTGGCGGCGAGGCGCGGGCCGAGCCAGCTGCGGCTGTCGAGCTGGCGGCGCAGGAAACGCGAGCAGGCGAGGGCGTCTTCGATGGGCTTGGGCAGGCTGGCTGCCGGATCTTTGGGCTGTTCGGACATGGCGTGGGCCGATTGGTAGAATGGGCGATTGTCTATGTTCGCCCCGAGTTATGTCTGCCGGACTGATTTTCGTCAAGCCTGATGCCGGATGCGTCGGTGCGCGGCGGTGCGCTGTTGATCCCACCTGCGGCCCGCGCCTGCCTTCCGAGTGACCGAACGGCGATTCTCCCTGTCGTCCCTGCTGCACCTGCCGCGCTTCTGCCTGCACCGCCTGGCGGTGCTGGCGCTGGTGGCATATTTCGTCGGCGGCGTGGCTTTCCTGGCCATCCGTCACGGGGTGCTGCCCAACGTGCCGGCCTACCGGGGCGAGGTGGCCGATCTGCTGTCCCGCTCCCTCGGCCGGCCGGTGGAGATCGCCAGCCTCACCGCCGACTGGGCCGGCCTGCACCCCACTTTCCGCATCGACGGGCTCACCATCAAGGATGCCGCCGGCCAGCCGGCCCTGACCCTCGACCATGTCGAGGCCGAGCCGGCCTGGGTGTCGCTGCTGCTGATGCGGCTGCGCCTCAATCGGCTGGAGATCGACTCCCCCGATCTGGCCATCCGCCGCGACGCCGACGGGCAGATCTTCGTCGCCGGGCTGGCGGTCAAGACCGACGGCGAGAAGGGCGATTTCGCCCAATGGCTGTTCGACCAGCGCCGCATCCAGATCCGCAACGCCCGCCTCAGCTGGCGCGACGCCCTGCGCGGGGCTGACGAGCTGGTGCTCGACAAGCTGGAGTTCCGCCTCGACAACAGCGGCAGCCACCACCGGTTCGGCCTCACCGCCCAGCCGCCCAGCCGCCTGGCGGCCACGCTCGACCTGCGCGGCGACCTGCGCGGGCGCGATCCGGCCAAGCCCGCCGAATGGCGAGGCGAGCTTTACGCCGGGCTCGATTACGCCGATCTGGGGGCGTGGCGCCAGTGGGTGGATTACCCGCTGGCGGTCGAAGGCGCCGGCGGGCTGCGGGTGTGGTTCGAGTTTGCCGACGGCCGCGCCACCGGCATCACCACCGATTTTGCCCTCAGCAACGCCCGCGCCCGGCTGGCGAAGGAGCTGGAGCCCATCCCGCTGGTGCGGGCGTCCGGCCGGCTGCGCTATCACGACGAGGGCGGCGTCACCGAAGCCAGCGGCCGCCAGCTCAGCCTCGAGAGCAAGGATGGCCTGAGCCTCGCGCCCACCGATTTCTTCCTCTCCCTGCGCGACAAATCCGGCGCCACGCCGGCCCGCGGTGAGTTCGTCGCCAACCGGCTCGACCTGGGCGTGCTGTCGCGGCTGGCGGAGCGCCTGCCCCTCGACCCGGCCGTCCGCGCCCGGCTGGCCAGTCTGGCGCCCCAGGGCAGCGTCGCGCCGGTCAATCTCAAATGGAGCAGCGACGCGGGGCGGCTGCTCAGCTATTCGGTGGATGCGCGCTTCGCTGGGCTGGGCATCGAGCCAGTGGGTGCGTGGCCGGGGTTCTCCGGGCTGTCGGGGCGGGTGGATGGCAACGAGCGAGGTGGGCGCTTCAACCTCACCGGCCGCGACGCCACGCTTGAGCTGCCGCAGATCTTTCCCCAGCCACAGCTGGCCCTGGCCGAGATCTCGGCCGAAGGCAGCTGGAGCCATCCGGACGGGCGGCTGGAGGTGAGCCTCGCCAGCGCCAACTTCGCCAACCGCGACACCCGCGGTTCTGCCGCCGGGCGTTACCGCGCCCACGCCGACACGCCGGGCGAGATCGACCTGCAGGCGCGCCTCTCCGAGGCTGATGCCCGCGCCGTGTGGCGCTACATGCCGGCGGTGGTCGGCGCCGGCGCCCGCGACTGGCTGCAGCACAGCCTCGTCGGCGGCAAGGCACAGGACGCGCGGCTGGTGCTCAAGGGTGATCTGGCGAAGTTTCCGTTCCGCAACCCCAAGGACGGCACCTTCCGTGTCACCGCCCGGGTGACCGATGGCCAGCTCGACTACGCCCAGGGCTGGCCGAAGATCGACGGCATCTCCGGCGAACTGCTCTTCGAGGGCGCGGGGATGAACATCAAGGCCCACCGCGGCCGCATCTTCGGCGCCGAGCTGAAGGACGTGAGCGTGGTGCTGCCGGATTTCGAGCACGACGCGGTGCTCACCATCAACGGCGCGGCGAGTGGCCCGAGCCAGGATTTCCTGCGCTTCATCGCTCAGAGCCCGGTGGGCGACAGCATCAACCACTTCACCGATCCCTTCCGGGTCGAGGGCGCCGGCAACCTGAGCCTGCAGCTGGTGCTGCCCCTGCACCACATGCACGAATCGAAGGTGCGCGGCGAATACGTCTTTGCCCGCAACCGGCTGCAGGTCGATCCGGCCCTGCCGGTCTTTGCCGATGCGGGCGGGCGGATCGGCTTCACGGAGAGCCAGCTGACGGTGAAGAACGGCGTCGCGAAGGTGCTGGGCGACGCGGTGAGCGTGGCCGGTGGCACCCGCCCGGACGGCAGCGTGGTGCTCAACGCCCAGGGCAGCCTGAGCGTCGCCGCGCTGCGCCAGGAGCTCGACCTGCCGCTCCTCGACCACCTTTCCGGCAGCGCAGCCTGGAAGGGCGCGGTGACGGTGCCCAAGAAGGGCGGCGTCGAGTTTGCCCTCGACAGCAACCTGCAGGGTGTGGTGTCGAGCCTGCCCGACCCGCTCAACAAGTCGGCCGCCGGCAGCCTGCCCTTCCGCTTCGAGATCAGCGTGCCGCCGGGAAGCGGCGGGGTGACGGGCGACGTGCTCAAGCTGTCGGCCGGGTCGGTCTTCCAGGCCCAGTTCCAGCGGCGCTTCGAGCACGGCAAGGCGATCATCACCCGCGGGGGGATCGCCCTCAACGAGCCGGTGCGGCTGGCCGACAAGGGCGTGCTGGTGGCATCCAACGCCGACCGGCTCGATGCCGACGCCTGGCGCAAGGCGCTGGAGGGCAACCCCGAGCGGCAGCAGCGCCCGGCCGACCCGACGGGCACCGGCGACGCGGGCTTTCCGCTTTCCGGGCTGGCGCTCCGGGCCGGCGAACTTCGCATCCTCGGTCAGCGTCTCAGCGATGTGAATCTCAGGGCGGTGATGGAGGAAGGCGGCTGGCAGGCGCGGATGTCGAGCAAGGAGGCCACCGGCGACATCATGTGGCGCGACCAGGGCCGTGGCCGGCTCCAGGCCCGCTTCCGTCAGCTGGCGCTGGGAAGCGGCGCCAAGGACGGCGCGGCCGACACCTCCCGGCCCGACGAGGAACGCCTGTCCGAACTGCCCGGGCTGGACGTGACCGCCGACAGCTTCGTGCTGCGGGGCCACCAGCTCGGCCGGCTCGAACTCAAGGCCGCCAACCGGGGCGACCTGTGGCGGCTCGACCAGCTCACCATCACCAACCCGGACGGCAGCCTGTCGGGCAAGGGCGTGTGGCGGCCGGGCGCCCGGGAGGAAACCCGGCTCGGCTTCAAGCTCGACGTGAGCAATGTGGAAAAGATGCTCGCCCGGCTCGGCTACCCCGAGGCCGTGCGGCGCGGCAAGGGCGAACTCGAAGGCGAAGTGGTTTGGCACGGCCCGCCGACCGCGCTGCACATCGCCAGTCTTGGAGGCAAGATGCGCGTTCAGGCGGAAAACGGACAGTTCGCCCAGCTCGAGCCGGGCGTCGGGCGTCTGCTCGGGGTGCTCAGCCTGCAGGCGCTGCCGCGGCGCATCACCCTGGACTTCCGCGACGTGTTTTCCGAAGGATTCGCCTTCGACCGCATTTCCGGTAGCATCCAGATGAACCAGGGCGTGCTCCGGACTGACGACCTCGAGATCCTCGGCCCCGCAGCGCGGGTGTTCATGAGCGGCGAGGCCGACGCCGGCCGCGAAACCCAGAACCTGCGGGTGCGCGTCCAGCCGACGCTGTCCGAGTCCGTCGCCTTCGGTTCTGCCATTGCGACCACCGGGGTGATCAATCCGGCGGTCGGTCTTGCGGCCTACCTTGTCCAGAAGGTGCTGCGCGACCCGGTGGAAAAACTGTTCAGCTTCGAATACGCCGTAACCGGGGGATGGTCCGATCCCAAGGTTGAAAAGATCTCCGCCGCGCCCGCCCCGGTGCTGCGCCGGGCCCCGGACCGCGCCGATCCATCCCGTGAGGATAAACAATGAGCGACCGCCCTTCCTGCCGTATCGCCGCCGTCCAGATGGTGTCGGGCCCCGATGTGGACGCCAACCTCGCCGAGGCCGACCGGCTGATCGGCGAGGCTGCCGCTGCCGGCGCGCGCCTCGTCGTGCTGCCCGAATATTTTCCGCTCATCACCCCTGACGAAACCGCCAAGGTGCGCATCCGCGAACGGGACAGCGACGGCCCGATCCAGGCCTTCCTGAAAGACGCCGCGCGCCGCCACAAGGTGTGGCTGGTGGGCGGCTCGTGCCCGCTCGAGGCCGATGTGCCGGACAAGGTGCGCAACACCACCATGGTCTTCGACGACACCGGCCGGCGCGTGGCCCGCTACGACAAGGTGCATCTCTTTGGCTTTGTGCGGGGCAGCGAGCGCTACGACGAATCCGCCACCATCGAGCCCGGCAGCGACGTGGTCACCTTCGACGGCCCGTGCGGCACCGTCGGTCTGTCGATCTGCTACGACCTGCGCTTTCCCGAACTCTTCCGGGCGATGGGCGAGGTCGATCTGATCGTCCTGCCCGCCGCCTTCACCTACACCACTGGCCGCGCCCACTGGGAAGTCCTGCTGCGCGCCCGGGCCATCGAGAACCAGTGCTACGTGCTCGCCAGCGCCCAGGGCGGCACCCACCCGGGCGGCCGGCGCACCTGGGGCGACAGCCTCATCATCGATCCGTGGGGCGAAATCGTGGCCCGCCTGCCGGAAGGCCCGGGCGTGGTCGTCGCCGACTTCGATCCGGCCCGCATCGCCGAAGTCCGTGCCAGCCTGCCGGCCCTCAAACACCGCAAGATCAGCTGAAAGCCGCACCCGAACATGAGCAAGAATCCCCCGCAGAACCCCCTGAAGATCGCCAGCAAGCTGCTGCTCAAGCCCTACGACCTCGACTTCGAGGATCTCGACAAGGTCTTCGGCAAGCTCTTCCGGCACAAGCTCGACTACGCCGACCTGTACTTCCAGTACCACCGCTCCGAGGCCTGGAGCCTGGAGGAGGGCATCGTCAAGTCGGGCAGCTTCAACATCGAGCAGGGCGTGGGCGTACGCGCCATCACCGGCGAGAAGACCGCTTTCGCCTACTCCGACGACATCAGCCTGAAGGCCCTGAAGGATGCCGCCGCGGCCACCCGCGCGATCGCCGACAGTGGCCGCCGCAAGGCCCACAAGATCGAGGCCGCCAAGAAGGGCCCGCCGGCCCTGTACCGGGCCGACAACCCCCACGGCTCGCTGGACGACGTGGCCAAGGTCCAGCTGCTGGAGCGCCTCGAAGCCATGGCGCGGGCTGAAGACCCGCGGGTCAAGGAGGTGATGGCCAGCCTCGTCGGCTCGTGGGAAGTCGTGCTGGTGGCGCGCAGCGACGGCCATCTGGCGGCCGACGTGCGCCCGCTGGTGCGGGTGTCGGTGAGCGTCATCATGGAAGAGAACGGCCGCCGTGAGCAGGGCTCCGGCGGTGGCGGCGGGCGCTACGACTACGGTTATTTCAGCGACGAGGTGCTGGCCGGCTTTGCCAAGGCGGCGGTGCATCAGGCGCGGGTCAACCTGGGCGCCGGCCCGGCACCGGCCGGCCTGATGACCGTGGTGCTCGGCAACGGCTGGCCCGGCATCCTGCTCCACGAGGCCATCGGCCACGGGCTGGAGGGCGACTTCAACCGCAAGGAAAGCTCGGCCTTCTGCGGCCGCATCGGCCAGCAGGTGGCGGCCAAGGGCGTGACGGTGGTGGATGACGGCACCCTGCCGGACCGCCGCGGCTCGCTCACCATCGACGACGAGGGCAACCCCACCCAGCGCACCGTGCTGATCGAGGACGGCATCCTCACCGGCTACATGCAGGACATGCTCAACGCCCGCCTGATGGGGGTCGCGCCCACCGGCAACGGCCGCCGCGAATCCTTCGCCCACCTGCCCCTGCCGCGCATGACCAACACCATCATGCTGGCCGGCCAGCACGAGCCGGCCGAGATCATCGCGTCGGTGAAGAACGGCCTCTACGCCGCCAACTTCGGTGGCGGCCAGGTGGATATCACCTCGGGCAAGTTCGTGTTATCCACGTCCGAGTGCTACCTCATCGAAGATGGCAAGGTCACCCGCCCGGTGAAGGGCGCCACGCTCATCGGCAACGGCCCGGACTGCCTGACCCGCGTCTCGATGATCGGTAACGATCTGGCGCTGGACCCGGGCGTCGGCACCTGCGGCAAGGACGGCCAGAGCGTGCCGGTGGGCGTCGGCCAGCCGACCCTGCGCATCGACGGGCTGACTGTGGGTGGAACTGGAGGTTGAAATGAAGCGCCGTGAGTTTCTTGCTGCTGCCACCCTCGTGCCGCTGACGTCGGCACTTCAGGCTGCGCCGACGCCGCCCGCGCCTGCGGGCCTGTCGCTGGCTGGTGCGATCAACCGCGCCGGCCGCCAGCGGATGCTGTCCCAGCGCAGCGCCAAGGCGTGGCTGATGCTGGTCGAAGGCGTGCTGCCCGATCGGGCAAAGAGCATCCTCGACCACTCGGTGCGGCTCTTCGACCAGCAGCTTGTCGAGCTGCGTGGCCTGCAGCCCAACGACGAAGTCCGCTCCGCGTATATGCTCCTCGAATCCGAGTGGAGCCGTTATCGGCCGCTGCTGGCGGACATCCGCTCCGACGCCAAGCTGGTGTGGGGCGGCAGCGACGCGGTGCTCGGCGCGGCGCAGAAGCTCACCGTCGCCTACGAAAGGGTGGCAGGCACACCGGCCGGCCGGCTGGTCAACCTCTCGGGCCGGCAGCGCATGCTGTCCCAGCGGATGGCCAAGGCCTATTTCTTCCGGCAGGTGGGCGTCAATCCCGAGCCCGCCCGGGAGATGCTTGACGGGGCGATGAAGGAGTTCGCCAAGGCCCTGGACGAGCTCAAGACCGCGCCCCAGAACACCGCTCAGATCAAGTCCGAGCTGGGGCTGGTGGAGCAGCAGTGGTTCTTCTTCCAGAATGCCCTGAGCCTGCGCGCATCCGGCGATCTGAAGAAAGCCGCGGCCGATGTGGCGACCACCAGCGAGCGCATCCTGGAACAGATGGACGCGGTCGTGTCGCTCTATGAAAAGATCGCCAGCTGAGCCCATGAAGCGTCTTGGATGGCTTGCGGCGGCTGCGGCATCGGTGGCGGTGCTGGCCGGGTGTGCTGCTCCGCGGGTGGCGCCTTCCGCCGATCGATTGAGCCCGGGCGAGCTGGAGGCCATCGCCGCCGCAAGACGCGCCGGGCCGCTGACGATCGAGCAGATCATCCAGCGCTCCAGGGCGGGCGAGGCGCCCGCCGCGCTGATCGAGGACATCCGCAGCACCGGCACCCATCTTGCGGTGACGCCCGAGGAGCGTGCCCGCCTCGCCGGCCAGGGCGTGGCCCCGGCGGTGCTGGACGAGCTTGCCGCCGCCCAGGCGCGCTGGGCGCAAGACCAGGCCACCGCCGACAAGGTGCGTGCCGACACCGCCCGGATCGAGGCGGCAGACCGCGCCCGGGCCGAAGAGGAGCGCCGCCGTCGCGCCTACTATGGCCCGACCTACTCTCCTTACTACTCGCCCTACCGCGACCCCATGTGGCCCTACGGCTACCCTGGGCGCCGTGGTTACGGCGGCGGCTTCGGGTGGGGCGTGCAGATCCGCCGCTGAAAGTTGTTGCTCGGGCTGTTTGGCGCGCTGATCAGAACAGCGCGAGTTGACCGTCGTCTCGCCCCGGCGGCCGGAAGGCCGTGGTGACCAGCTGACGGCGGTTGCGATTGAGCCCGAGCCGCTCGCAGCAGCGCCGCAGGCGCTGGCTGTACAGATCGGCAAACACGCCCTCGCCGCGCATCCGGTGGCCGAAGCGGCTGTCGTTGAGTTCCCCACCCCGAAGCTGGCGCAGCAGGCTCAGCACATGGCCCGCCCGGTCCGGGTAATGGGCGACGAGCCAGTCCTCGAACAACGCCCGCAGCTCCCGCGGCAGACGCAGCAGCACGTAGCCGGCCGTATCGGCGCCGGCTGCCTGCGCCGCTTCGAGCACCTTTTCCATTTCATGATCGTTGATCGCCGGGATCAGCGGGGCGAAGAGCACGCCCACCGGCACGCCGGCGTCGTGCAGCCGGGCCATGGCGGCCAGACGCCGGGCCGGGCTGGCGGCGCGGGGTTCGAGCTGGCGGGCGAGGCATGGATCGAGGGTGGTGACCGAGAACATCACCTGCACCAGCCCGTCCCGGGCGAGATCGGCGAGGAGGTCGATGTCCCGCTCGATCAGCGCCGACTTGGTGACGATGGACACCGGGTGGCGGGTTTCGGCAAGGATCGCCAGCAGCTGGCGGGTCAGGCCCAGGCGCCGCTCGACGGGCTGCCAGCCGTCGGTGTTGATGCCCAGCGCAACGGGCTGGCAGCGGTAGCCGGGGGCGGCGAGCTCCCGCCGCAGCACAGCCGGCGCGTCGGGTTTCCAGGCGATCTTCGTCTCGAAATCCAGCCCCGGCGAGAGGCCTAGATAGGCATGGCCCGGGCGCGCGAAACAGTAGGCGCAGCCGTGCTCGCAACCCCTGTAGGGGTTGATCGACTGGGCAAAGGGCACGTCGGGCGAGGCGTTGCGGACGATCACCGAGCGGGCCTTGTCGAGGAGCAGGGTGGTGGCCGGGCCGTGATCGGGCTCATCCGCTACGTCGTCGGCCCAGCCGTCGTCGAAGGCGGCGCGCTGCCAGTCGGCAAAGCGGTCGCCCGGATTGAGGCGGCTGCCGCGGCCGCGGGGCAGGCTTGGGGGCTTCATCTTGCCAAGATTAGACTATATAAAAATACAGTTCAAGGCTGCGCGTCGGTGCCAGATGCGCCGCAATTCATGCCGACGGGAAGGGCGTCGTGTTACGGGGCGGGCGCATCGGCTAGAATTGCCGATTCCCTCAAGCAAAGCCGACAGGATTCACCATGCACGCCTCCTCGAAAATCCACATCGACGACGTCCGTATCAAGGCCATCAAGGAGCTCGCCCCGCCCGCCCATGTGCTGCGCGAGTTTCCGGCATCGCCCAAGGCCGCGGCGACCACTTTCGAGGCGCGCACGGCGATCCACCGCATCCTGTTTGGCGCCGACGACCGCCTGCTGGTTGTGATTGGCCCGTGCTCGATCCATGACTACGCCGCGGCGATGGAATACGCCCGCCGCCTGAAGGTCGAGGCCGAGCGCCTGAAGGACGACCTGCTGATCGTGATGCGGGTGTACTTCGAGAAGCCGCGCACCACCGTTGGCTGGAAGGGCCTGATCAACGATCCGCACCTGGACGGCAGCTTCGCGATCAACGAAGGCCTGCGTCTGGCGCGCCAGCTGCTGGCCGAGATCAACGAGCTGGGCCTGTCGGCGGCCACCGAATTCCTCGACATGATCACGCCGCAATACATCGCTGACCTGATCGCCTGGGGCGCCATCGGTGCCCGCACCACCGAGAGCCAGGTGCACCGCGAGCTGGCCTCCGGCCTGTCGTGCCCGGTGGGCTTCAAGAACGGCACCGATGGCAACGTGCGCATCGCCGTGGATGCGATCAAGGCCGCCCAGGCGCCGCATCACTTCCTGTCGGTGACCAAGGCCGGTCACTCGGCCATCGTGTCCACCGCCGGCAACGAAGACTGTCACCTGATCCTGCGCGGCGGCGCCGGCCCCAACTTCGACGCGGCCAGCGTCGATGCGGCCTGCAAGGAGCTTTCCGCCGCGGGCGTGCAGGGCAAGCTGATGATCGATTTCTCCCACGCCAACAGCCGCAAGCAGCACAAGCTGCAGGTGGAGGTGGCGCGGGACGTGGCGGGTCAGATGGCGGCCGGCAACGACCGCATCATGGGCGTGATGGTCGAATCCCACCTTAAGGAAGGTCGTCAGGATCTGAAGCCGGGCGTGGAGCTGGAGTACGGCAAGAGCATCACCGACGCGTGCATCGGCTGGGAAGACAGCCTGGTGGTGCTCGACGTGCTGGCCGAGGCCGTGCGTCAGCGCCGGGTGCGGCGCGCCGAACCGGCCTGATTCAGACGGGCAGCGTGGCGAGGCTGGGGGCGACGCCGGGATGGGCGCCGTCCCGTCCTTCGATGCGCTGCCCGCCGCGCCGCTTGGCGCGGAACATCCGGGTGTCGGCCATCTTGATGAGATCTTCGGCGCTCGTCGCGTCTTCCGGGAAGGTGGCCACGCCGATGCTTGTGCTGACCGGATGGCAGGCGGTGTGGGCGGCGAGGGGCTCGTGCAGGGTGCTGAGGATCTTCGCCGCAACCCGGTTGGCGTCGCCGGCTTCGTCGAGCTCGGCCAGCAGGATCACGAATTCATCGCTGCCCAGGCGCGCCACGGTGTCGCAGGCGCGCACGCAGGTGCGCAGGCGGTCGGCGATCTCCAGCAGGGCCTGGTCGCCGGCGGCGTGGCCGCCCAGGTCGTTGATGCGCCGGAAATCATCCAGATCGACAAAGAGCAGCCCGACCCGCTCGGAATAGCGCTGGGCGCGGGCGATTGCGAGGGTCAGCCGGTCGGTCAGCAGGCGCCGGTTGGGCAGGCCGGTGAGGGCGTCGTGGTAGGCCAGGTGGCGGATCCGTTCGGTGCTGCGCACCTGCTCGGTCACGTCGATGGCGGTACCGTGGTGGCCCAGGAAGGCGCCGTGCTCGTTGAAGCGCGGTGTGCCGCACAGGCTCAGCCACAGGGGCGGGTTGTTGCCGTTGGGCAGTTCAACCAGCAGGTCGCGAAAGCCGTTGCAGCCTTCGAAGGCCGCGCGCACGTCGGATTGACCGGGGCGCGCGTTGCCGCCCTGGCGGTGGAGCTGCCACCACTTGCGGCCCAGGTTGACCTTGAGGGTGTCGTTGGTGCGTTCCGCTTCGTGGGTGACGTGCATCAGGCGGTGCTGGGGGTCGGTCTTCCAGTACCAGTCGGTGCTCCGGGCGATCAGCGTGCGCAGCTGCGAGGCGAGCAGCTCCTCGCGGGCGCTGTCCATCATCCTCTCGGTCACGTCGAAGGCCACCCAGACCACCTGGGGCGGGTGGCTCTCCGGGTCGATCGCCTGGCCGGTGATCTCGGCCCAGAACACGCTGCCGTCGCGGCGCCGGAGGCGCGTCGAGGCGTGATAGGTGCTGCCACGCCGGATCGCCGTATCGGCGGCCCGGGCGTGATGGTGCCAGTCGGCCCGGCTCTCGAAGCCATCCAGCAGGCGGGACCCGGCGATGCCGCTCTCGTCGACGCGCATCATCTCGGCAAAGCGCCGGTTGCACAGTTCGACCCGGTTGCCGCGGGACAGCACGATGGCGGCGCGGGCGTTGTCGACCATGGCCTGGTGGGGCATCAAGGTGGTTTCGAACGCGGCCAGGCTATCCTGCGGAGGGCCTTCACGGCCGGTGTGCAGGCTGCGTACGATCAGTGCGAAGGCGGCGAACGCCAGCAGCCAGAAGGCCGCGCCTGGCACCCGCGCCGGTGGGCTCGCCACCAGCAGGATGAACAGCGGCAGCAGTACCGTGGCGGCGAAGGCCGAGTAGCTGCTCACGCTGCGGCTGAACCCGGTACCGGCCAGCGTGACGCTGCACAGGACCACACACAGGATCGCCTGGGACTGGGGGCTCGCGTCGTAGGGGCCGACCAGGGCGAGGGCGCCCCAGGCTGCGCCGCCGATGATCGGGCCGGCGGAAGAGAAGTAGCTGCGCAGGGGAACGTCGTCGTGCCGGGGCTGCGGGCTGGCCTGGGCGTCGGGCAGGGACATGCCGAGCATCAGCAGCTGGCTGAGTGTGAGCCCGAGCCACCAGGCGAGCAGTGGGTCCTGGTTGCCCATGTGGGGCCACAGGGCCAGCACGGTTACGATGGCGGCAAACTGGATGCCCAGATGGAGCAGCGGGAGACTCGCCCGGTGGGTGGAGGATGTGCCTGTGCCGGTAGCTGGGCTGCGTGGCGATTCCTGGCGGAGGAGGGCAAGCGTGCCAAGTTTCATGCGGCGGGCGTCGGTACGAGGCTTTGGGTTGGGCAGATGCGGCGGGATGTGGGGCAAAACGGGCGTAGACGGAAACGCAGCGCCAGCGCGATTATCAAGGGCCCGCGGGTTTGGTGAAATATGCCGAAAGTCATAGGTTTCCTGCGCTATTTCAGTAACTTGATGATTTAAAAGGAAATGTCAAAATTTGTTAAGGCATGTTTTTGTGAACAGTCATGAACTGGCGGCCGGCGCGGGCCTGCCGGTCGGGCGATTTGCGCCGTCGCCCACCGGGCCGCTGCACTTCGGGTCCATCGTTGCGGCGGTGGGGAGCTGCCTGGCTGCCCGGGCAGCAGGGGGGCGGTGGCTGCTGCGCATCGAGGACGTGGACACGCCCCGCAGCGTGCCCGGCGCGGCCGATGGCATTCTGCGCACGCTGGCGCGCTTCGGTTTTGAATGGGACGGGCCAGTGGTTTGGCAGAGCGCACGGACGCTCGCCTATGAGGCGGCCTTCGAGCGCCTGCGTGCTGCCGGGCGGGTGTTCGGCTGCGCCTGCACCCGCAAGGAGATGGCCGACTCGGCCCTCGCCCGGGACGGCACCCGGCGCTATCCCGGCACCTGCCGCGATGGCCTGCCGGCAGGGCGCGAGGCGCGGGCCTGGCGGCTGCGGGTTGCGCCCGGCGTGGTGAGTTTTGACGACGCGGTGCAGGGGCCCGTGGAGGAGGACGTGGCGGCCGACGTGGGAGATTTCGTGCTGCTGCGGGCCGACGGCCTGTTCGCCTACCAGCTGGCGGTGGTGGTGGATGACGCCGAGGCCGGCGTCACCGACGTGGTGCGCGGCGCCGATCTGCTCGATTCCACGCCCCGCCAGATCCTGCTCCAGCGCGCGCTGGGCTATCCCACGCCGCGCTACGCCCACCTGCCGGTGGCGGGCAATGCCGCGGGCGAGAAGCTCTCCAAGCAGACCCTGGCCCGGGCGGTGGAGGACGCCCGGCCCCAGCAGGTGCTGGCGGATGCGCTGGATTTTCTCGGGCAGGCGCCCCCGGACGGGCTGGTCGACGCGAGTCTCGACGCCCTGTGGGCCTGGGCGCGGGCCAGCTGGTCGATGGATCGGGTGCCCCGCCAGCGGCTCGTTCCGGCGCCGCGTTACGGATGAGGCAGGCGCGACACAACTCGACTGGCAGGCGTCGGCGGATGCACTACGCTGAAAGAAGGGCGGCCCGGCACCGGAGGGGCGCCGGTGTTTCGCGCGGGCGGGGGAGCCATGGGCTGGTTGGGACGCCTCAATACGCCGATCACCAACTGGCGCGGCCAGCGGGTGTGGATCGTCGGTGCCTCGAGCGGCATCGGCGCGGCGCTGGCTGCCGAGCTCAACGCTCGCGGCGCACGGCTCGCCCTGTCGGCCCGTAGCGGGGGCCGCCTGCGGGAGCTGGCGCGGGGCTTTGACGAGGCGCTGGTGCTGCCCCTCGACGTGACCGACTCCGGCGCCTTCACCCTGGCGATGATGCAGATCCTCGATGCCTGGGGTGGAGTGGATGTGGTGGTCCTGAGCGCCGGCACCTACATGCCGATGCGGGCCTGGGATCTCACCGTCGACACCGCCCGGCAGACGGTGCACACCAACCTCCTCGGGGTGGTCGATGGCGTGGCGGCGGTGGTGCCCCAGCTCCTGCGCCAGCGGGGTGGGGCGATCGCCATTGTCGGCGGTGTGGCGGGCTATCGGGGGCTGCCGGAGGCGCTGGCTTACGGGCCGAGCAAGGCGGCGCTGATCAATTTTGCCGAGACGCTGTACCTGGAGCTGGCGCCCCACGGCGTGTCGGTGTTCCTCATCAACCCGGGTTTCGTTGCCACGCCGCGGCTGATGGCCTGCGTGGATTTCGAGATGCCGGCGCTGGTCGGCGCGCCCGACGCGGCCCGCCAGATCATCGAAGGGATGGCCCGGGGGCGCTTCGAGATCCACTTTCCCCGACGCTTCACGCTGATGCTCAAGCTGTTGCGCTGCCTGCCCTACCGGATCTACTTCCGGGTGGCGGCCCGGAGCGGGGTGCGCCGAAGCGATGGTTGAATCATCCATCAACCCATATTGGGCTTTTCGGAGTTGTCCAGACCCGAAATGGGTATGGCTGGGGTGGTTTGTGTCAATGTGATTCGCGGGTGTCTGTTTTGATGTTGTTTAACTTTCCGGTCGCGCCGTCTCTCTAGAATCCGTTCCGTGACCGCGCCGCTTAGAGGGCGCTTCCTGGACGGAGAGTCTGATGGTGTTGATCAAGCGGGATGTGATCCTCAAGCCCTACGCGGTGCTGCGGCAGGGCCAGAACCGATGGGACGGCTGGTACGACGTCCTGCACAAGACCGATCGCCGTCCGATCCAGACTTTCGTGCGGGTGCCTTCGCCCGAGGGGTTTGCCAACGCAGAGCTGGCCTGCCAGGCGGCGGAGATCCTCGCCGAATGGGATTTCGAGCGGGGCTACGGGCTGAACCGCCCGAAGCGCTGAGTCTTTCCGCCCTTCCTTTTCCGTCCTCTTCCTTCGCCGTCCCTGTTTCGGGAGTCATCATGAAGATGCTTGTGCTGGGCGTTCTGATGTTGCCGCTGGCTGCCCAGGCCGCGGTTTACAAGTGCGGCGAGGGTGCCAACGTGGTGTTCACCGACCGGCCCTGCACCTACGTGGCGCCGGCGCCCAAGGCGGGCGCCACGGTTGTGCCGGTGGTGGTCACGCCGGCCGAGCTGGGCGCGCGTCCGGTGGTGAGTAATCGTGAGCCTTCGGGCGTCCGTCTGCTGCCGCGCTGATCCGCAGCCATCCCCGCAGTCTTTCCCGCAGTTTCTCCAGTCGCGTCTTCAGCCAGCCGCCCGGGCTGGCGTGTGAGGGCGCGATGCACACCAGCGAGCATGGCCGCTCCGCGCTCAGCCTGACCCATCCGGTAGTACTCACCACCCAGTCGTCGCCGGCGGCGAGATGCTGGCGGGGCGTGTGCAAGGTGTCGCCCAGCCAGCAGGGCGGGCCTTCGAGCCGGGCGGCGCCGTCGATCACGACGAGCCGGGTGCCGGCCGCGAGGTGTTTCATCCACTGTTCTGCGCGCTGAAGTTCGAGGCGGCGCGCGTCGTCGGCGGGTTGCTGGTCCATGGTCGTGCTCCTTGCTGGGGACGACGTCAGCCTACGGCCCGGGCGCTTGCCGCAACAGGCACAGGAAACGGCTTTCTGTATCGATGCAGTGCCGGATTTCTGCATCTGTTATTGTGCGCTTTGCGCCGATCTGTACCTTGGGGCCGATGGCCGGCCCGGGGATCATGGCGCGATGGATGCCGCCACCGTGGATACCCCGCTTTATCTCCAGCTTGCCGCCCACTACCGCCAGGCCATCGCCAGCGGCGTGCTCGCGCCCGGCGCGCGGATGCCGTCGGTGCGGGCGTTGATGCGCACCCACCGGGTCAGCCTGTCCACCGCGCTGCAGGCCTGCCGCAGCCTGGAGGACGAAGGACTGCTCGAAGCCCGGCCGCGCTCCGGCTACTTCGTGCTGGCGCCTCGGCGGGCGGTGCTCCAGCCGGTGCAGGAGCCCGAGCCCGGCGCCACGGCGGCTCCGCCAGATCCGGCGCCCTATTCCGGCATCCACGACCGCATCTCGGATTTCGTGGTGAAGTGCGAGCGCCATCCGGTGGTCACCAACTTGGCGCTGGCCTTCGGCTCGCCCGAGTGCTACCCCCAGGAAGCGCTGAAGAACGCCGCCCTGCGCGCCCTCCGGCGGCGCCCCGAGGTGCTGGTGAGCCCTGTGCCGCCCCAGGGCGATCCGGGTTTCCGGGCGGTGCTGGCGCTGCGGGCAATGGCGGCGGGGATGAGCCCGACGCCGGACGAGATCGTCGTCACCCACGGCTGCACCGAGGCGCTCAACCTGGCGCTGCGGGCGGTCACCCAGCCCGGCGACACCGTGGCGGTGGAATCACCCACGTATTTTGGCCTGCTGCAGGTGATCGAGAGCCTGGGCCTCCACGCGCTGGAAATCCCCACCAGCCCCAGCCGCGGGATGTCGGTCGAGGCGCTGGAGCTGGCCCTCGCCACCCATCCGCAGATCCGCGCGGTGGTGGTGGTGCCCAACTTCCAGAACCCGCTGGGCTGTGTGATGCCCGACGAGGAGAAGGCGCGCCTCGTGGCCCTGTGCGACGCGGCGAAGGTGGCGCTGATCGAGGACGACATCTACGGCGCCTTGAGCGACGACGATCTGCCGCTACGCACCGCCAAATCCTGGGACAAGAGCGGCAACGTGATCCACTGCGGCTCGCTGCACAAGACGCTGGCGCCGGGCATGCGCATCGGCTGGATGCTGGGCGGGCGCTGGCTGGCGCGCATCCGGATGCTCAAGCACGCCCAGAGCCGCGCCAATGACGCCCTGGCCCAACTGGCGATTGCCGAGTTCATGGGCAGCCACGCCTATGACCGCCATCTGGTGCGTCTTCGCCGGCTGCTCAAGGCCCAGCGGGCGGCCACGGCGGGGGCCATCGCGGCGTACTTTCCGGCCGGCACGCGGCTCAGCATGCCGTCGGGCGGGATGATGCTGTGGGTGGAGATGCCGGGTGGGCGGTCATCCGGCCAGGTGTTTGATACGGCGCTGGCGGAGGGCATCCGCGTGGCGCCGGGGCTGATGTTTTCCAACAGCGGCCGCTTCGATCACTTTTTGCGGATCAGCTGCGGCACGCCCTTCAACCCCAACATCGAGGCGGCGTTGAAGCGCCTCGGGCAGATCGTCGCGGCGGGCGGCTGAGGGCCGGCCCGCCACAGCGTGGGTCAGATCACCAGCTGGGTGCCCAGCTCGACGACCCGGTTGTTGGGGATCTTGAAGAAGTCGGTGGCGCTGGTGGCGTTCTTCGACATGAAGGCGAAGAGGCGCGCCCGCAGCGGGTGGATCTTGCGGCCCAGCACGCCGGGGATCACGGTCTCGCGCGAGACGTAGAAGGTGGTCTCCATGATCTCGAAGGGCTCGCCCAGGCGCCGGCAGTGCTCCAGCGCCTGAGGCACGTCCGGGTCTTCCATGAAGCCGTAGCGGATCACGATGCGCAGGAAGCCTTTTTCCATGCGGTGCAGGTAGAGGCGGTGCAGGTCGTTCACGTAGGGCGTGTCGGTGGTCTCGACGGTCACCAGCGCGACCCGCTCGTGGAGCACCTGGTTGTGCTTGAGGTTGTGCAGCAGCGCGGCCGGCACGCCTTCCTTGGAGCCGGTCATGAACACGGCCGTGCCGCTCACCCGGTGCACGTCCGATCCGAGCATCTTGAGGAAGGCCGGCATCGGCACGCCCTGCTTGGCCAGCTCGCGACGCACCAGCCGACGCCCGCGGCGCCAGGTGGTGAGCACCGTGAAGGACACGATCGCCATCACGATGGGGAACCACCCGCCTTGCGGAATCTTGATCGCATTGGCGGCGAAGAAGGCGATGTCGACAATCAGGAAGCCACCGGCCACCAGCGTCACCACCAGCGGATGCCAGCGCCACAGCAGCACCATCACGAAGGCCACCAGCACCGTGTCGATCAGCATCGTGCCCGTGACCGCAATGCCGTAGGCGGCCGCCAGGTTGGACGAGTTGCCAAAGCCCACCACCAGCGCCACCACGGCGAAGTACAGCGTCCAGTTGGTGAAGGGCACGTAGATCTGGCCTTCTTCCTTGCCGGAGGTGTGGATGATCAGCATCCGCGGCAGAAAGCCCATCTGCACCGCCTGCCGGGCCACCGAGAAGGCGCCGGAGATCACCGCCTGGGAGGCGATGACGGTAGCCATGGTGGCCAGCACCACCATCGGGATCAGCGCCCAGTTGGGGCCCAGGTGGAAGAACGGGCTCTCGATGGCGGCGGGTTCGTTGAGGAGCAGAGCGCCCTGGCCGAAGTAGTTGAGCACCAGCGCCGGCATGACAAAGCCGAACCACGCGAGGCGGATCGGGTAGCGGCCGAAGTGGCCCATGTCGGTGTAGAGCGCCTCGCCACCGGTGACGGCCAGCACCACCGAACCCAGCGCCAGGAAGGCGAGCCCCGGATGGTTGAGGATGAAGCGCGCCGCGTAGAGCGGGTTGAGGGCCGCCAGCACATCCGGGTGGCGGGCGATCTCGAGGGCGCCGAGCACCCCCAGCACGCCGAACCAGCCCACCATCACCGGGCCGAAGAACAGCCCGACGGTGCCGGTGCCGCGGCTCTGGATGAAGAATAGCCCGGTGAGGATCACCAGGGTGATCGGCAGCACGTAGGTCTTGAAGTCCGGCGAGACGATCTCGAGCCCCTCGACCGCCGACAGCACCGAGATCGCCGGGGTGATCATGCTGTCCCCGTAGAACAGCGCGGCGGCGAAGATGCCCAGCAGCGAGATCACCCAGGTCACCACCCGGTTGCGGGAGTTTTCGGTGATCAGCGAGAGCAGCGCCAGGGAGCCGCCCTCGCCGCGGTTGTCGGCCCGCATGATCACGGTGACGTACTTGAGGGTGACCAGCGCCATGATCGACCAGAACACCATCGACAGGATGCCGAGGATGTTGTCCGGGGTGACGTCGATGGGGTGATGGCCGTTGAAGATTTCCTTCAGGGCGTAGAGCGGGCTGGTGCCGATGTCGCCGAAGACGACACCGATCGCCGCAATCACCACCGGGGCCAGGCGCTTTTGTGAATGATCGTGGGACACGGTTGGGTTCTTTCTTTTCTTGTTTGCTTGAACGGAAGCAGGCAAAACACTCCCTCTTTGCCTGCAGCGCAGCGCAGATTGTCCGCCTTCCGCAGCGCGTCAAATTGACTTGGCTCAAGGCCTGCGCGCCCCCCAGAACATGCGCGCCGGTGCTGGCGGAGTGCAATCGGGCTAAGGGTTTGAGCTACGCGCTGCCCTTAGTGCGTCTTCGCACCTACAATGCGGGATTGTCGGGCCAGAACGGTCCGGATCTTGTCTTGAGGATGCGTGTATGAAGTCGAACGTGGGGAGCCTGGCCCGGTGTCTGGCAGTGGGGGTGTCAGGGTTGCTGGCGTCTGGAGCGGCGATGGCGGCGGGCGTTGAAGGCCCGGCGGTGGCCGGGATTCCGGTGGATTTCATCCTTTTCGCGCTGACCCTGCTGGGCGTCGCCCTGTTCCACGACCACACGTTGAAGGTCGGCCTGGTGGGGCTGACGGTGATCTCCGTCTATAAGCTGCTGTTTACCGGCTTTCAAGCCGGTCCGGGGCTTGGCGGACTGGTCGCCCACTTCGCCCACGAGTGGGTGACGCTGTCCAATCTCTTCCTGCTGCTGATGGGTTTTGCGCTGCTGGCGCGGCACTTCGAGAAGACCCGCATCCCGGTGATCCTGCCGCGCTACCTGCCGGCCGACTGGAAAGGCGGCTTCGTGCTGCTGGTGATGGTCTTCGTGATTTCCAGCTTCCTCGACAACATCGCCGCGGCGCTGATCGGCGGCGCAATGGCGCACTCGCTGTTCCGCGCCAAGGTGCACGTGGGCTACCTGGCAGCCATCGTCGCGGCGTCCAATGCCGGTGGGGCGGGCAGCGTGGTGGGCGACACCACCACCACCATGATGTGGATCGCCGGCGTGAGCCCGCTGGCGGTGGTCGAAGCCTTTGCCGGTGCGGCGGTGGCGCTGGTGATCTTCGGCATCCCGGCCGCACGGGTCCAGCACCGGCACTCGCCGATCATCCGCCACGCCCACGAGCACACCCACGTGGATATCCCGCGGGTCGGCATCGTGGTGCTGATCCTCGCCGCTGCGGTCACGATGAACGTGGTGGTCAACATTCACTTCACCGCGCTGGCCGACAGCTTCCCCTTCCTGGGCGTAGCGGTGTGGGCGGCGATCCTGCTCACCGTCGGCATCCGCCGGCCTGACTGGGAGGTGCTGCCGGAAACCTTCATGGGCACGGTCTTCCTGCTCTCGCTGGTGAGCTGCGCCTCGATGATGCCGGTCGAGAAGCTCCCCGCCGCGTCGTGGCAGACGGCCTTCGGTCTGGGCTTCGTGTCGGCGGTGTTCGACAACATCCCGCTCACCGCGCTGGCCCTCAAGCAGGGCGGTTACGACTGGGGTTTTCTGGCCTACGCGGTGGGCTTCGGCGGTTCGATGCTGTGGTTCGGCTCGTCGGCCGGCGTGGCGCTGTCCAACATGTTCCCGGAGGCCAAGTCGGTGGGTAACTGGCTGCGCCACGGCTGGTTCGTGCCGGTGGCCTACGTGGCGGGTTTTGCGGTGATGGTGCTGCTGGTGGGCTGGCATCCGACGGGCGACCTGAAGGCCGCGCTCCCGCACTAAGCCCAAAGGCCCCGCCGCCCGGCGGGGCCGCCTAGGAAATCAACGGCAATAACCCGAAACGGGTGCGAGCTGTGCAAGAATAAGACTCATTTGTGGCCCGCCGGGCCTTCGACCGGGAGGCTCCCATGGGGTTGCGTTTCAAGTTCAATCTGGTGCTGCTCGCCGTTTTTCTGGCCGGCTTTGCGGTTGCCGGCTACATCTCCCACGATCTGCTGCACCGCCAGGCCCGCGAGCGCGTGCTCGGCGAGGCGCGGCTGGTGATGGAAGCCGCGCTGGCGATCCGTGGTTACACCGTCGGGCAGGTCAAGCCGCATCTGATCGACCGCATGGAATCCACCTTCCTGCCCCAGACCATCCCCGCCTACGCGGCCACCGAAACCCTGGCCGAGCTCCACAAGAAATACCCCGACTACGACTACAAGGAAGCCACCCTCAACCCCACCAACCCCCGCGACCGGGCGGCGGACTGGGAGGCGGATCTGGTCAATGTCTTCCGCAACCGCGCCGACAGCCGCGAGATCAGCGGCCAGCGCGACACGCCCACCGGCCCGGCGCTCTACATCGCCCACCCGATCCGCATCGAATCGGCAGCCTGCCTCACCTGTCACAGCACGCCGGACGCCGCGCCGGCCAGCATGCTCAAGGTGTATGGCTCGGCCAACGGCTTCGGCTGGAAGCTCGACGAGGTGGTTGGCGCCCAGGTGGTGTCGGTGCCCATGTCGGTGCCGCTGGCCAGCGCCGACCAGGCCTTCCGCACCTTCATGCTGTCGCTGGCGGCGGTGTTCGTCGCGGTGTTCGTGGCCCTCAACCTGATGCTCTCGTGGCTCATCGTGGGGCCGGTGTCGCGCATGTCCGCGGCGGCCGACAAGATCAGCACCGGCGATTTCGACCAGCCCGAGTTCCCCGAGCAGGGGCGTGACGAAGTGGCCGTGCTGGCCAGTTCCTTCAACCGCATGCGCCGCAGTCTCGAGAAGGCCATGCAGATGATCGACGGCTGAGGGCCCAGATGACCGACCAGCCGGTTCTGCCCGAAGGGCACCTGCTCAACGAGTACCGCATCGAGCGGGTGCTCGGCGGCGGGGGCTTTGGCGTCACCTACCTGGCCCACGACACCAACCTGGATTGCCCGGTGGCGATCAAGGAATACCTGCCCAAGGATGCCGCCGTGCGCCGGCCCGACTTTAGCGTTGAGCCCCGCTCCGACGACGCCCGGCGGGCCTTCGACTGGGGCCTGCAGCGCTTCCTGCTCGAATCCCGGGCGCTGGCGAGCTTCCACCACTCGGGCATCGTGCGGGTGCTGCGCTACTTCCTGGCCAACGACACCGCCTACATGGTGATGGCCTACGAGACCGGCCAGCCTCTACAGCGCTGGCTGGTGGGCCGGCTGCCGCTCGACCGGGCGAGCCTGCTGCGCATCGTGCGCCCGCTGCTCGATGGCCTCGAGGCGGTGCATGGCGCCGGCTTTCTGCACCGGGACATCAAGCCCGGCAACATCTACATCCGCGACGACGGCTCGCCGGTGCTGCTGGATTTCGGCTCCGCCCGGCGCGTGGAGGCCGACAACGTGGATCAGTCGCTCACCGCGGTGGTGAGCCCCGGCTTCGCGCCGGCCGAGCAGTATCACCGCCACGGCAAGCAGGGCCCGTGGACCGATCTCTACGCCCTGGCCGGGGTGATGTACTGGATGGTCACCGGCCACCTGCCGATGGAATCCCTCGCCCGCATGCGCGAGGACACCATGCCGGCGGCGGCGCGGATCGGCAACGTGGCGGTGTTCGGCATCGGCCTGCTCAACGCCATCGACTGGGCCCTGAAGCCCGACGAGAACGCCCGCCCGCGGGATGTGGCGGCCTTCCGCCGGGCCTGCCTCGCCCCGCCGGCCGGGGGCGAAGGGCCCGCCGAGCCGCAGCCGGAGGCGCCGTTTCCGCTGGGGTTGTCGGCGGCCGAGGCGCGCACCTTCATCGCCGCGGTGCTGTTCGCCGATGTCACCGGGCCGTTTGGCGACGACGCCCTGCGCACCGAAGGCCGCACGCGGCTGGCCCGGATGCTCACCCAGGCGGTCGCGCCCCTGCCGCCCACCAGCCGGCTGGCCTTGAACACCAAGGAAGGCTGCGCCGTCTGCTACGTGGGCGATCCGGAAGACGCCCTGCGCGCCGCCACCCAGATCGGCGATGCGGCGGCGGGCGAAGGCCTGGGCGTGCAGATGGGCATCAACCTGGGCCCGGTGCGGGTGGCGTCGGACGCCGGCGGGCGCTCGCGCATCCTGGGCGATGGCATCGCCACCGCCTGTCGCGTGATGCGCCTCGCGGAGCCGGGCCGGGTGCTGGTTTCGCGGGCGTACTTCGAGGTGATCCACCACCTCAAGCGCAACGCGGCGGCGTGCTTCCAGAACCTGGGGGTGCGCCGGGATGCCGAGGCGCGCGAGCACGAAGTCTTTGCCTACGCGGGCGAGGGGGGCGTGGCGGGCGGTGTGCCCCTCGATCCGTCGATCCCGCGACCGATGGCCGGCGCCGATCTCACTCCGGCGGTGATCGATGCCGCAGAACGCAGCCTTGCGCTGCACATCGGCCCGATGGCGAAGGTGCTGGTCCGCCGCACCGTGCCACGGGCGGCCAACGGGGCAGAGCTGCACCACCTGCTGGCCGAGATGATTCCCGACCCGGCGCCGCGGGCGGCGTTTCTGGCGGGGGTGACGTCCGGCGAGGTGTTGTCCGGCTCACGGCCGGTGAGCGCCGCCCGACCCGTGTCGATGTCGGCCGGGGGCGCATCGCAGGCGCAGCGCGCGCTTGAAACGCCTGCCGCGGCGCTGGCCGACGACGCTCTGGCGCGGGTCGAGACGCTCTTTGCCCGCTACATCGGGCCGATGGCGAAGGTGCTGGTGAAGCGTGAGGCGAAGGGCGTCGATTCGATCGAGGCCCTGTGCCGGGCGCTGGCCGGGCACATCGACAAGCCGGCCGACCGCCTGCGTTTTCTGGCCGACGCGGGTTTCTGAGGGCTTACGCGGAGGGCGCGGGAAAGCCGTGCTTGTGGCAGGCGGCGATCAGGGCCGCCTCGGCGATCTCGAAATCAAAGCTGCGCAGGGCGTGCTCGATGGCGCGGAAGTCGGTGCCGAAGGCGCAGCCGAGGAGGCCCGCGTGAGTTTCGACCACCCGGATCGCCGCCATGTCGCAATCGATCAGGAGTGGCAGCAGTTCGGCGCAGACGGCAGCGAGCTGATTCCGGTCCACCGGGCCGTGCTGCGGCGCAGGGGCGGGCTCCGGTGGGAGCGTGTCGTCGAGCGCAGCCATCAGCGCCTGCAGTTCGGCGCGGAAGTGCCCCAGGAGGGTTTCCACCTCGGCCCGGGGGCGGGCGTCACGCAGGGCTTGTTCCAGATTCTGGGCAACGGGCTGGAGCCGGTAAGCGCCAAAGGTGCCCGAGAGCCCTTTCACGGTATGGGCGCAGCGCGTTGCTGCAGGGCAGTCTTCGGCGGCAAGGGCGTCGGCGATCACCGTGGCGGCGTTGCGCTCGGTGGCGACGAAATCCCGCAGCAGCGCCAGATACAGCTCGGGATCGCCTTCCATCCGCCGCAGGCCGCTGGCGATGTCGAGGCCGTCGATGGGGCCGGGGAAGCCCGGAATCGGGCTCGCGGACGGCTCGTCTGGCCTGGCGGGTGAAGACATGTCGGGCTCCGTCGGGCGCTTCATGGGAGTGGGGCAGACTCGGTCGGGATCATGGACTTCCCGGTAACCGTTGCGGCGGTGGGGGCACGCCAGGTCAGACGATCATCGTCTTGCAGGCCTTGGCGCATTCTGCGCAGCTTTCCATGCACTCCTTGCAAGGCTTGTGCTTGGCCGCGTGCTTCTTGCATTCGGCTTCGCAGTTCTTGCAGACATCCACGCACAGGGCGGCGAGCCTGGGCGCGAACTTCGATTCGGCGCCCGCCAGGGTGATCAGCGCGCGGCAGCTGGCGAGCATCTCGCGCACGCTGGTGGCACAGGCGGCCATGGCCTTGTCGCCTTCGCCCAGCAGCATGATGCAGTGGGTCAGGCAGATCTCGCCCTTCTCGATGCAGATGCCGGCGGTGTCGAGCACGGCCTGCCACGGGTGAGCGCCTTCGTGGTGATGGTGGCTGTGGTCGTCGGCGGCGACGGCAGTGCCGGCGCTGGCAAGCAGGGCGCCGGTGGCGAAGAGGGCTTCACGACGGTTCATGGTTGTTCTCCCGGAGATTATTTGGTGCTGGAATCGGCGCTGCGGTTGGAGCCGTCGAGGCGGCGCGCTTCTTCTTCGCTGATGTATTCGAACACGCGCACCACCTTCTGTACGCCGTTGGTGCTGCGGGCCACTTCGGTGGCGGCATCGCCTTCGCGCTGGCTCACGAGGCCCAGCAGATAGACCGTGCCGGCTTCGGTGACGACCTTCACGTGGGGGAGGTGAAATTCCTTCTGATCCACGAAGCGGGCCTTCACCTTGGAGCTGATGTAGCTGTCGTTGGTGCGGGCGGTGAGGGTGCTGGTGGGGGCCACGCGCAGCTCATTCACTACTTCGCGGACGTTATCGACCGACGCGGCGAGGCGCCCGGCTTCCTCGCGGGAGGCCTCGTTGAAGGCTTCGCCGGTGAGCAGCAGCTTGCGGTTGAAGGAGGTGGCGTTGACGTGGACCTTGTCGCCCAGGCTGTCGTTGATCCACTTGCCGGCCTTCCACTCGATGCTCTCGTCGTCCACGTAGGCGCCGGAGCTGCGGCGGTCCGCGGTCATCGCCACGGCTACGCCGGCGCCGCCAACGAAGACCGGAATGCAGCCCTGCATGACCGAGGCGGTGCCCAGGGCGAGGAGGAGCGAGGCGAGCAGCTTGCGGGGGAATTTCATTCTTCTACTCCGAGAAAGAGGCAGTCGATGCCGTCACACAGGCAATGGAGGGTGAGCAGGTGGACTTCCTGGATGCGCGCGGTGCGGTCGGCGGGCACGCACAGGTGGATGTCGTCCGGGCCGAGCAGGGCGCCCATCTCGCCGCCGCCCTTGCCGGTGAGCGCGACCACGCGCATCTCGCGCTCGTGGGCGGCGTGGATGGCTTCGATCACGTTGGGCGAGTTGCCGCTGGTGGAGATCGCCAGCAGCACGTCGCCGGGCTGGCCGAGGGCGCGCACCTGCTTAGAGAACACCTGGCTGAAGTCGTAGTCGTTGGCGATGGAGGTGAGCGTGGACGAGTCGGTGGTCAGCGCAAAGGCGGCCAGCGGCGGGCGCTCCATCTCGAAACGGTTGAGCAGTTCGGCCGCGAAGTGCTGGGCGTCGGCGGCCGAGCCGCCGTTGCCGCAGGCGAGGATCTTGCCGTTGGCCATCAGGCTGTGGGTCATCGCCTCGATGGCATGGGCGATGGGTTCGGCCATGAACTCGAGGGCGGACAGCTTGGTGTGGGCGCTGTCGGTAAATTGCTGGGCGATGCGGGCGACGAGATCCATGGGGTATCCGGAAGGCGCGCCAGAGGCCGGCGCATACAGGGCAAGCGATACGGTGAAAGCCGGCGCGATTCTAGCATCCGTGCCGAAATGCGCAGTTGCCGGGAGAAATCCGCTTACAAACCGACATATACGTCGACCCGCACCCGCTTCCAGGGGTTCCGGTCGGTGGTGAGGCGCCCGATGCGCCCGGCGATGGGCGTGCCCCGGTCCATCTCCTCGGCCACGTCGCGGTTGTCGCTGCGGGGCAGGTAGCCGAGCTTGGCGCCGCGCCATTCGATGCGCACCGCGAAGGGGTCGTGGCGGTTGTCGGGCTCGCGTACGAGGGCGAGGCGGTCGCCTTCGCGCATCTCGTCCCACAGGATCTTGCCGCCGTAGTACTGGAAGCCGGCGAGCGGCGAGCTCTGCACCAGGATGCGCATCTGCTGGGCACTGGCCGGGGCGGCGAGGGCGCACGCCAGAGTCGCCGTACACAAGATTTCACGAAGCATCGAAGGCCCCGCGAATCCACTCGATGCGGGCGGCGTCGAGGCCGTCGAGGAGGATCGCGTCGAAGCGGCAGGCCCGGTTGGCGTGGCGTCGGCCGTCACCGGCCAGCCAGTGCTGGGCGGCGAGGATCACCCGCTGCTGCTTGCTGGCGGTGATGCTGGCCGCCGCGCCGCCAAAGCGGCCGTTCTTGCGCAGGCGCACCTCGGCAAACACCAGGCTGCGGCCGTCGTCGGCGATCAGGTCCACCTCGCCGCCGCGGCAGCGCACGTTGCGGGCAATGATCGTGAAGCCGTGGCGTTCCAGGTGCCGGGCCGCCAGCGCCTCGGCGGCCGCGCCGTCCCGCAGGTGGGCGGCTTGCATCGGCGCGCCGTCGCGCCCACAATCGCCCTCCGCCGATATTTCCTGCGACGCGCGTCGCGCCCGCCATGCATCCCACACTGCCGGAATCTCCGCTTGCCAAGACGCCGTCATTGTATGTGGTGGCCACCCCGCTGGGGAACATGAATGACATGGGCTTGCGTGCGCTGGCCGTGCTCAAGGCCGTCGACGCCATCGCCGCCGAGGACACCCGGCACAGCCAGCGCCTCCTCGACGCCTTCGGCATCACCACCCGCCTCGTCGCGCTCCACGAGCACAACGAGCAGGCCGCCGCCAGTCTGGTCATCCGGATGCTCGAAGAGGGCAAGCACGTGGCGCTGATCACCGATGCCGGCACGCCGGCGGTGTCCGATCCCGGCGCGCGGGCCGTGGCGCGGGTGCAGGAGGCCGGTCATCCGGTGGTGCCGGTGCCCGGTGCCTGCGCGGCGATCGCGGCGCTTTCGGCCTCGGGCCTGGCGGATGGGCAGTTCCATTTTCATGGATTCCTGCCCACCAAGTCGGCGGGTCGCAAGGCCGCGCTGGAAACCCTGCGCAGCGTGCCCGGCACGCTGGTGTTCTACGAAGCGCCCCACCGTATCGCCGAGACCCTCGCCGACATCGCCGCAACCCTCGAGCCGACCCGCCAGATCGTCGTTGCCCGGGAAATCACCAAGCTCTTCGAGCAGATCGTGCGGATGCCGCTCGCCGATGCGCCCGGCTGGCTGGCCGAAGATCCGAACCGCTCCCGCGGCGAGTTCGTGCTGCTGGTCTCCGCCGCCCCGCCGACCGAAGGGCTGTCGCCCGAAGCCGAGCGGGTGCTGGGCCTGCTGATGGCCGAGCTGCCCCTCAAGACGGCGGCGCGCCTCGCCGCCGAGATCACCGGCGCCCCGAAGAACGACCTCTACGCCCACGGACTGCGCGTCAAATCGAGCGCCGACGATGGGGAATGATGTCGTCGGGCTGCTAAAATGCCTCAACTGTTAAATATTGATTCTTTGGACGGACGCTCATGTCGACCCTGACCCTCACCCGCCCCGACGACTGGCATCTGCACGTGCGTGACGGCGAAGCCCTCGCCGCCGTCGTGCCGGATACCGCCCGCCGCTTCGGCCGGGCGCTGATCATGCCCAACCTGCGTCCCCCGGTCACCACCGTCGACCAGGCCGCCGCCTACCGTGATCGCATCCTCGCCGCGGTGCCCGCAGGGCTCAAGTTCGACCCGCTGATGACGTTGTACCTCACCGACACCCTCAAGCCCGAGGAGATCGACAAGGCCGCCGACAGCGGCTTCGTGGTCGCCGCCAAGCTCTACCCGGCCGGCGCCACCACCAACTCGGACGCCGGTGTCACCGACATCGCCCGCATCTACCCCGTGCTAGAGCGGATGGCGGAGCGGGGCATCGTTCTCTGTGTTCATGGCGAGGTAACCCATGCTGACGTTGATATCTTTGATCGCGAGCGCGTCTTTATCGATCGCGTACTGGCGCCGGTTGCAGCGCGCTACCCGTCCCTGCGCATTGTCTTCGAGCACATCACCACGTCCGAAGCGGCGCAGTTCGTGACCGAAGCGGGGCCGAACGTGGGTGCCACCATCACCGCCCACCACCTGCTCTACAACCGCAACGCCATCTTCACCGGTGGCTTGCGTCCGCATTACTACTGCCTGCCCGTGCTCAAGCGCGAAACCCACCGGGAGGCGCTGGTCCGCGTGGCCACCTCCGGCAGCCCCAAATTCTTCCTCGGCACCGATTCGGCGCCCCACGCCAAGAGCACCAAGGAAGCCGCCTGCGGCTGCGCGGGCTGTTACACCGCCCACGCCGGCATCGAGTTGTATGCCGAAGCCTTCGAGCAGGCCGGTGCCCTCGACAAGCTCGAGGCCTTCGCCAGCTTCAACGGCCCCGATTTCTACCGCCTGCCCCGCAACACCGACCGGATCACCCTGGTCAAGGAAAGCTGGGGCGTGCCCGCCGCGGTCGATTACCTGCCCGGCGATCCGCTGGTCCCGCTGCGTGGCGGCGAAACCATCGGCTGGAAACTGAGCTGACCCTATCCCCCTGACTTGACGATGCGCCCGACCTTGAAGCGACTGTTGATCCTTGCCCTCCTGCCGCTGCTTACAGCCTGCGAATATGAGGGCGCAGCCTTTCTCATCGACGGTCGTGACCAGTCGATTTCCCTCGTCCGCGAGCAGCAATTCTTCTGGAACGACGAGGTCAGCCAGGCCATCGTCGTCTCCCGGATGCCCACCTGCCTGCGCCGTTACAGCATCAAATCCGGCGTGGCAGGCAGCGTGAAGATGGAAGTCTTCGAGGCGGGCGACATGCTGTGGGCGCTCAAGCAGGGCAAGAACTGGTATCTCGCCGGCACCGAACGCTGCGAGCTGCAGGTCTGGAAGGACGCCCCCGCCGAGCCGCCTGGCCGGCTGGTCGGCACCTTCACCCGCAAGGCCGACCGCCTGCAGTTCGTCGCCGCCGACAAGCCCGCCACGCCGATCAAGCCTGCCGGCGAATGAGCCCGGCGGCGCTGGCCGGCCTCCCGCTGTTCGAATCCATCACCGGGCTGCTCGCCCGGTTTCCGTTTCCGCAACTGCCCGATGCAGCGGCGCTCAGCGCGTTGCTCTCCGAAGTCGCCCCCGACGCCCGCGCGGGCTCCGGCCTGCCGATCCGCTTCACGCTCCCGCCGGCTGGCGACATCGCCTACGAGCAGCACATCCACGCCACCGGCCAGGTGCCCACCCGCGCCGACGACTGGCACGACTTCTTCAATGCGCTGGCGTGGTGCGTCTGGCCGACGAGCAAGGCGGCCTGCAACGGGCTGCACCTGCGTGAGCAGCAGGCTCGCCACGGCGCCGGCCTGCCCGGACGCGGCCCGTTGCGCGATGCGCTCACCCAGTTCGACGAATGCGGCATCGTCGTCGTGTCGTCCGACCCGGCCATCCCCGCGCTCCTGGCCCGCCACGAATGGGAGGCCGCCTTCTGGCAACATCGCCAGCGGATCGCCGACACCACCCGCTTCCTCATCTTCGGCCACGGCAGCTGGGACCAGCTCCGCGCGCCCTTCGTCGGCCTGTGCGCCAAGGCGCTGTATCGCGTGGTCGAGCCCGGCTGGCTGGATTTGCCCGATGCCGATCGCCAGCGCGAGACCGACGTCTGGCTGGCGGATCGCCTCACCCGCCAACCTTTCGGCAAGGCCGATCTCTTCCCGCTGCCGCTGCTCGGTGTGCCCGGCGTGACGCCCGCCAGCGAATCGCCCGACTACTACCGCGACACCCGCCAGTTCCGCCCGCTCCGTGCTGCGCATCGCGGCGACATGCACACAAGGCTGTAAGCGCCCCGCGATTTGCGGGAAAATAGCGGGCTTGCCGGATGCCGTCCGGGTGTGCCCGCGCACCGGCCCCGAATTCAATCTCCAGGAACCGCCATGCTGCAGAAATTCTCCGCCTTCCCCGGCGTCGCCGGCCCCGTCGTCGTCATCGTGATGGACGGCTACGGCATCCCCAAGAACGACGCCGGCAGCGCCATCGCCGCCGCCCGCAAGCCGACCCTCGACAAGCTCTTCGCCGAATGCCCGCACATCACCCTGCGTGCCCACGGCACCGCGGTCGGCATGCCGTCGGATGACGACATGGGCAATTCGGAAGTCGGCCACAACGCCATCGGCGCCGGCCAGGTGTATGCCCAGGGCGCCGCGCTGGTGGCCAACGCGATCGCCGACGGCGCCATCTGGGCGGGCGAGGCGTGGAAGGAGATCGTGGCGGGCGCCAAGGCCGGCCGGGGCGTCATCCACTTCATCGGCCTGTTCTCCGACGGCAATGTGCACAGCCACATCGACCACCTCAAGGCGATGGTCGCCCAGGCCAAGGTCGAAGGCGTGAAGACGGTGCGCATCCACGCCTTGCTCGACGGTCGCGACGTGCCCGAAACCAGCGCCCTCGACTACGTGGTGCCCTTCGAGGCCTTCCTGGCCGAGGTGAGCACCGACGGCTTCGATGCCCGCATCGCCTCCGGCGGCGGCCGCCAGTACATCACCATGGACCGCTACGACGCCAACTGGCCGATGGTCGAGAAGGGCTGGAAGACCCACGTGCTGGGCGAAGGCCCGCAATTCGCCAACGCCACCGAAGCCGTGAACGGCCTGCGTGAGAAGAACCCCGGCACCATCGACCAGGATCTGCCCGAGTTCGTGATCGCCGAGGGTGGCAAGCCCATCGGCACGATTGAAGATGGCGATTCCGTCGTCTTCTACAACTTCCGCGGCGACCGGGCCATCGAGATCACCCGCGCCTTCGTCGAGGCCGATTTCGACAAGTTCGACCGCGTGCGCGCGCCCAAGGTCACCTACGCCGGCATGCTGCAATACGACGGCGACCTGCAGCTGCCCAAGCGCTTCCTGGTTGCCCCGCCGGCCATCAAAGATACGTCCGGCGAGTGGTTCAGCAAGATGGGCCTCGCCCAGTTCGCCTGCTCCGAAACCCAGAAGTTCGGCCACGTCACCTACTTCTGGAACGGCAACCGCTCCGGCAAGTTTGATGGCGAGACCTGGCAGGAAGTCCCGAGCGACGTGGTGCCCTTCGAGCAGCGTCCGTGGATGAAGGCCGCCGAGATCGCCGACGCGATGATCGCCGCGGTCAAGTCCGGCCAGTACAAGGTGCTCCGCTGCAACTTCGCCAACGGCGACATGGTCGGCCACACCGGCAACTTCCGCGCCGCCACCATGGCCGTCGAAGCCGTCGATCTGGCCCTCGCGCGTCTCCTGCCCGCCATCGAGGCGGCCGGCGGCGTGGCCCTCATCACCGCCGACCACGGCAACGCCGACGAGATGTTCGAGCTCGACAAAAAGACCAAGCAGCCCGCCCAGAACAAGGACGGCAGCTTCAAGGCCAAGACGGCGCACACCCTCAACCCGGTGCCGTTGGTGCTGTTCGACAAGGTGACCGGCGGCAAGCTGGGCCTCAAGCAGACGGAAACCGCCGGCCTCTCCAACATCGCCGCCACCGTCGCCAATCTGGTCGGGCTCGAGAAGCACGCCAAGTGGGACGTCAGCGTGCTTGAAGTGAAGTAAGCCGGATCGGCCGCAGTCTGGCCACAAAGTGCAAAGGGCGCGTACCGCAGGGTGCGCGCCCTTTGTCTTTCAGCCTGCCACGCCTACGCGGCGCTCTTCGAGCCCGGCGGAAACAGCCTGCCCAGCACCGCCATCAGCGCCGCCGGCTTGAAGGGCTTGATGAGGTAGCCGTTCACCCCCAGGTCGCGCAGTTCCATCACCCGCCCGGGGTCGTTCTCGGCGGTCACCATGATGATGGGCAGTTTCGTGTCGGTGGCGCGGATGCGCTGGACGAGCTCGCTGCCGTTCATTTCCGGCATGTTCCAGTCGCTCAGCACCAGATCGAACTGCTTCTTCGAGAGCAGATCGAGCGCAGCCTGCCCGTTGCCTGCGCCATAGGCCTCGTAGCCCTCGCTCTTCAGCAGCGCCATCACGACACTCCGTATGGACGCCATGTCATCAACCACCAGAACGCGTCGCGCTGCCTTGTTCATGCAACTGGCTCCCGTCGGCTAAGTCTCATCTCCCCGCTGCGCCCGGTGCCAGCCGTTGATCCCGATCCACAGCACGAAGACCAGCACCCACAGGCCGCACACCGCATCCGTCAAAGGTTTGCCAAAAGGCCCACCTTCAACGGCACCTAAACTCCAATAGCGGCTGCGGCCACGATGATCTTGAACCGCATGCCAGCCGTGGATCGCGGCGCCTTCTTTCTGGTGCGCGCCCTCTGTGCCCTGCGCCGTGTTTCCACCCGCCCACGTCAGCCCTCTACCGGCATCTGCGAAACGCTATTTCTGCAACTTCAAACTGAGCAAAAAGTGCATGGCCACACCACAGGCAACCGCAAGGAAGGCGCAGATGAATGCTGGAATCAAGAACAGAATGGAGAAAATGGTGACGGCTGCCTTATTTGCCAAAATCTCGGTGCTTTCGCCAAAAATGAACAGGAAAATTCTTGAGGTGGCCGATATGGAGCCGACCAGAATCACGAAACAGACAAATCTGGCGATGAAAACAGCCGACACAGAGGCGGCATTCGACTTGATCTTGAGAAATGTAATCTTCTGGGAGAAAAACGAGATGGCAACAACCAGAAGGATGGAGAGTGCAAACGAGAAGAGCAGGAAGGCGTCGGGCCAAAAAATCACTTCAAGCAGCGGGGATCGTGAGGCAAGTGGTTCGACGTTCGTTCCAAAGATTATTTGTTTTATGTCGTCCAGACTCACGCCAGTTTCCTTCGCTGCAAGTGTTCCCGATATCGATGTTGCCCGATGGCTTGTCGGCCGCGCTGCCGTTGCGCTGCGTCGGGCAACCCGACATCCGCCAGCCTAAGCCGCATCTCCCCGCCGCGCCCAGCGCCAGCCGCTGATCCCGACCCACAACACGAAGACCAGCACCCACAGGCCAAACACCGCATCCGCCAAGGGTTTGCCGAGCAGGGCCGCAAAGCCCACCTTCAACGGCACCCCAAGCCCGATAGCGGCTGCAGCCACAACGATCTTGAACAGCAGGCCGCCCGTGGATGGCTGCGCCTTGTTCCGGGTGAGCGCCCGTCGTGCCCTGCGCTGCGCCTCCACCGCATCCAGATCCGCCTCCACCCGCATCGGCCCATCTCGAAAGGTGGCCCACGCCAGATACCCGAAGAGCACGCACACCACCACGAAAAACACCGTCATCAGGCTGAACTGGATCGGCGACGCGCTGAAGAAGACCCGCGTCGACTTCGCACCATGGTATTGCCCGCTCGCCAGCCCCTCGACGAGCATCTTGGCCGAGCCGAGGGAGAAGAGGGCGGAGCAGAGGAGGACGGCGAGGTAGCGGAGGGGCATGGGGGAGCGGTTGAGGGTGCTTTCGACCCAAAGGCGACGGTCAGGGCTATGTAAAACGGGCCTTCAACGTGGTATTGAGGCGCCTGCGCGGCATTTTGCGGAGGTCACCTTGAATGCACGGTTAAGGCTCATTGCTTACCTTTTCACTTGATTTGCTAGCCTGACTACTCTTGACTTGGGTGGCCCCCACCTCTGGTACGGCGGGTTTTACAACGGACGAGACGGGGGATATTTGAGAAACCGTATTTTGTTGAACGGGGCAATCGCATGCAAATTGGGGCAGAGTCTCGGGCTTTTGTAGGAAGGATGTTAAAAATGCTCCACCAACAACACCAACGAGGCCGGCGACAGTTGCGATATAGCCAGGCCGCGCTTGAATACGCGCCAGACGTTCGGAGAGCATGTGTTCGGCAACGATCAGCTTTTCGGCTTCGCCAGCAAGGTTTCGGATACGGGCCTCGTTGATAACTTTAGCGAGTTGCCATACATCCATACGTCGAAGTTGCTTTTCTTCATCGGTCCAGTGGCACCACCAGTAGGCGTACTTATTCCTGGCGAAGAAGCCCTTGAGTCGGTCAATTAACTTAGTGCGCATGGGATGATGAGCCTTGCCCGGCGCTACATGGCATTAGTTGTACAGCATCCGAAGACAAAACATGGCGCGGTCACCGGCCTAAAGATTGTTGTCAACATAGGTGTCAGTAGCCTTTACGATATCTTTGATAAAGCGAATCACTTTTTCCAGTTCGTCGCGTTTGATTAAATGCGCAACGGGAGAACCGTTGTTTATGGGCTTGGATCGGTGCACTGCATCACCGCGTTTGCCTATCCAACTATTCAATGTGCTTCTCGCTTTTTCAGGCTCATAGTTAGCCCATGACCATCCTTCGGTGACATCAAGACCTAGGTACTCTTGAAATATGCGTTTTGTTTTGTCCGAGCTTGGGTTGTGGAATTGCTTAAGATCGGTTTGCAGTTTTTTCAGGACAAAATCACCGACGTAGCTGCCTGCGACCACAGCAAGTTTCTTGTTCATTTCTTCGAGTAGCCGATCCTCGACGTAGGTTTCCCAGGCAGTTAGGGCCATAACCAAGCCGGCACGTTTCAGTACTTCGGCATTTGCAGGCGGTGGATTTGTATTGATAGCGTCGAAGTGGGCGAGTAGTTCTTCCGCATCCTTGATGCCGTACTCAAAACTCTGGTATGCGCGGGACATGAGAGTCTCTAAGTTAAAAAAGATCGCATTATTGCTGCAAAAGCTGACTTGGTGCTATTCAATGTTAGGCAACCGCTTTATGCCAACGACTGCTTTGGATCAATGATCCGTACAGCCGTATCTGACCGACAACAGCCCAAATCTAAACTGCCAACAGTCAGCAGCATCTCACCCAACCGTCCCTACTTCCACCCCCAACCGATCCAGATTCTCCTCATTCGCCGGCTTCACGATGTGGGCGACGGCTTCGGCGATGCGGGTGTCGGCGAAGGTCTGATCCCAGTGGAGCGTGGTGCCGTCGCCGGTGGGTTCGAGGGTGATGGCGAGCCGGAAGAAGGGCGCGCAGGTGTGCTGGATCACCACACGGCGTTCGGGTTCGATGTGCTCGAAGCGGGACTCGTTAGGATGGACCGTGCCGTCCGGCCCGATCATGTCGAAGCGCCATTCGCCGCCGGGCTGGAAGTCGAAGGCGTGGAAGCGGTTGCTGAAACCCAGCGGCCCCCACCATCGGACGAGGCGTTCGGGGTTGCGGATGGCCTCGAAGAGGGTGGCTGGCGAAGCGGCGAAATAGCGGGTGGTGCTGAAGGTGGTCATGGCTTTGCGTCGCCTCCGGGTGTGGGCTGTCGAGCGGGGTGTGCAATCCAACTATAGCGATTGCCACCGTGGCGTGTCAGATGGTCGAGCGGCTGAAAGCGTATTGGCAGGAGGGGCGGCGCAGGCCGCCATCTGCAATTGCCTGCCCGGCAGTCGTGCTGTGCTCCCGGGCCATGCAACAGCCCATCAGCCCTTGTCGGCAGCCTTGGCTGCGCGCTTGGGGCGGTTGCGGTCGGATTTCTTCTTCATGCCCAGCGCGACGATCTGGTCGGAGTCGGGCCCGAAGAGGACGATGGCTTCGTCCTTCGCGCCCAGAGCGATCTTGTGGACGGTGCTGCGCTCATTGAGGAGGGCGCTGCGGGCGGCGGCAACGGCATTTTCAGCGTGGATGAGGGCGGTTTCGAACTCGCTCATCCGCTGTAGCGCCGCCATTGCGGATTCGAGGCTGTAGGCGGGGTTGTGCGGGGTGTAGCCATCGATGCCGCTGAGGGCGCGCAGGGTCTCGATGTCGGCGTCGAGGATGGATTGGGGGATGCGTTTCGGGGTGGCGCTCACCGCTGTCTCCTATGGGCTGTGTGAATAAAGATACAGTTTGCGCGATATTATCATTGGATATGTGGTATGGGAATATTGCGAATGCATTGCGGGTGGGTTTTGCGGTGCGTCGATGTTCTGCCGACAGCACCCTTGTGGGCGGGTGCGTAGCTGGAAGCGGGCAGATTGCGTGCTTTGTGCGGGTGGGTGGATATGCTTGCACAGCGCCTGTAGATCGATGTGCACGGTGTGTTGATGATCTACACGAGGGTGTAGATCGATGTTCGCCGGGTGTAGATCGATGTTCACGAGGTGTATTCGATCTACACCCGCCTGTATTCGATTGTTCACGACGTGTAGATCATCAACACCAGCGTGATGAACGATTCACACCCGTGAATGAAGCATTCGCAGCCCTGAGTGATGTGTTGCAGGGTGGTGGGTTGATACCTCGGTGGATCGATCTGTAGGTCGGACTTCAGTCCGACAACGCCCCTGGCCTCCTCGACCATCGTGTCGGACTGAAGTCCGACCTACAGGGGGTTGGCGCTGGTTTCATGCACCAATCCGGGGCTTGCTGCACCGCAGTAGGGCTGATTTTTGCCCTCGAACCCCCGGTTTTCCGCGAAAAACCGCCTGGCACGATGCCTGCTATGTGGTTGTTGCCCGCTGGCAGTGTCGTCGCGGGCGGTATTGCCTCCGCCAACGACGGCGGGACCCGAGAGAGTGGGGCGCGTGTGCGTCTGCAACCTCGTTGTTCCAACCCGACTTTGATCCGCGTTCCGCGGGGGCCGTGATGTCTGCGCCGCTCATCTCCCGAGCACTGGCAAGGATGTCCTGGATGTCCCCCGGCAGGGGCAGGACGTGCAGGATTCATCATGAAAATCATTGTTGTCGGCCACGGCATGGTGGGCCACAAGTTCCTCGA